>Ga0209012_1000109_pt1 | contig 137888 bp, 126 predicted proteins | sample RS3BMetagenome_FD_184735 | JGI IMG/M metagenome (GOLD analysis project Ga0209012, IMG submission 184735) | Ferric oxide microbial mat and aquatic microbial communities from Rainbow Spring, Yellowstone National Park, USA - RS3B (SPAdes) (version 3) ... | reverse complement strand
CATGATCCGCCGCTACATCATCTGGCGGAACCGGAACGCTCACGACAAGACACTGCGGGAGTTGGTCAAGCGCGCAAACGTTGCCTGATGCGGCACTAGCAACCGTGGGGGGCGGCCGACGGGACGGTGCGGGCGGTCGCCTTCCCGCCGGCACCCCGGACCGGACGGTGGACGCTCCCCTTCCGCCCCACCGCACGGCATCGCCGAGGGCGCGGACGGCGTCCGCCCACGCGGGGGGTGCGCCCGTTCTACGCTCGTGTGCCGGTGCAGGGGGCACCGAGCCGTACCGCGGGGAGGCCAGCACATGTCCGTCAAGGTGATCCAGTGGGCGACCGGGGGTGTCGGGCGGGCGGCGGTGGCCGGCATCGTGGCCCACCCGGAGCTCGAGCTGGTCGGGTGCTGGGTCCACAGTCCGGACAAGGTGGGCGTCGACGTCGGCGAGCTGTGCGGGCTGGGTACGCTCGGCGTCACCGCGACCGACGACGTTGACGCCCTGCTGTCCCTCGGTGCCGACTGCGTCCTCTACTCGCCGATCATGGCCGATCCGCAGTTGGTGGCCCGGATCCTGGCTTCGGGGGCGAACGTCGTGACCCCGCTCAATTGGTTCTTCCCCGGGGGGCGCGACGAGTCGGCCATCGAAGCGGCCTGCGCCGCCGGGGGTACCTCGGTCCACGGGACCGGTATCCACCCGGGAGGGATCACCGAGCGGTTCCCGCTCATGGTGTCCGCGCTCGCCCAGTCGATCACCCACGTCCGGGCCGAGGAATTCTCCGACATCCGGACCTACGACGCACCTGACGTCGTCGGGAACATCATGCTGTTCGGCCGGACGCCCGAGGAGGCACGGGCGTCGATGATGCCCGCCATCCTGGGCGACGGGTTCCAGCAGTCGATCGCCATGGTGGGACACGCCCTCGGGTTCGCCCTCGACCCCGAGGTGTCGATCTCCCACGAGGTGGCCGTGGCCACGGCTCCGATCGACTCCCCCATCGGCCCCATCGCCCCCGGCCGCATCGCCGCCCAGAAGTTCCGCTGGGTGGCCACGGTCGGCGGTGAGCCGGTCGTCACCGTCGCCACGAACTGGTTCATGGGCCAGGAGCACCTCGATCCGGCGTGGACCTTCGGGCCCGAGGGCGAGCGGTTCGAGGTCGAGGTGACCGGCGACCCGTCCGCCAAGGTGACGTTCCACGGCTGGCACCCCGAGTCGATCGCCGCCGGCCTGGCCCGCAATCCGGGCGTCGTGGCGACGGCCACCCACTGCGTCAGCGCCATCCCGTCGGTCGTGGCGGCACCGCCGGGGATCCGGACCTATCTCGACCTGCCGGCCTACACCGGCCGGGCCGCCGCCCACCTGCGCTGAGGGGCGGGGTCGCCGACGGGGGTCCGGACACCCCGACCCGGTCGCGTTGAGTAGGGTCCCCCGCCATGGAGATAGGCATCGCACTCCCGACCATGGCGACCGGCTTCACCCGGGCCACCTTCGAGGACTGGTGCCGGGGTATCGACGAGGGGCCGTACTCGAGCATCTCGTCCGGGGAGCGGATCACGTTCCACAACCCCGAGCTGCTCGTGACGACCACGGCGGCGGCGGCGTTGACCGAACGGGTGCAGGTCGTCACCAACATCGCCGTGCTCCCCCTGCACCGGCCGGCGATGCTGGCCAAGCAGCTGGCGACCCTCGACGTGCTGTCCGCCGGCCGCCTGGTGGTGGGCGTGGGCGTGGGTGGCCGCGAGCAGGACTACCGGGCGCTGGGCGTCCCCTTCGAGGGACGGCACCGGACGCTCGACGGCAACGTGGCCGAGCTGCGACGCCTCTGGGCCGGCGAACCCGCGTACGACGGCGGGCAGCCGGTCGGCCCGGCCCCGTCCACGCCGGGCGGCCCTCCGCTGTGGGCGGCGGCCATGGGCCCGAAGTCGATGGCCCGGGCGGCCCGCTGGGCCGACGGGGTGACCGGGTTCTCGATCGGGGCCGACGGGGACGAGATCGCCCGCGGCAACCGGCTGGCCCTCGACGCGTGGGAGGCGGAGGGCCGCAGCCTGCGCCCCCGACTCGTCAGCGGGACCTTCTACCTGCTGGGCGGGGCCGACGCCGCCACCGAACTCCGACGGTTCGCCCGTGCCTACCTGGCCGTCTTCGGCGACCGGGCCGCCGACGCCCTGTCCCGGACCGTGGAGGTCAGCTCCCCCGCCCGGCTCCTCGACACCCTGGCCGCGGCGGAGGCGGCCGGGTGCGACGAATTCATCCTCGTGCCGGGGACGGTCGATCCCCGGTGCCTCGAGCGCACCACCGCCACCCTCGCCGGGTGAGGTCGGGTCGGCCCCCCGGTCGCGACCGCTAGATCGAGAAGTCCTCGCCCTTCCACACGCCGGAGTCGGAGGGTCGGAACTCGGGGACGCGGACCCGGCCGTGGACCTCGCGTTCGAGCGCGTCCACCTGACGCTGCAGGGCCCCGAGCGTCACGCCCACCAGATCGGGGAGGAGCGCGTCTTCGACGTCGAGTGCGGCCGTGCGGCTCCGCGGCCGGCTCCGTGCGATGACCTGGCCGGGCACCCCGACGACCACCGAATCCGGCGGGACGTCGCGCACGACCACGGCATTGGCACCGATCCGGCTGCCGCTGCCGACCGTCACCGGACCCAGGACCTTGGCACCGGCGCCGATGGTCACCCGGTCCCCCACCGTCGGGTGGCGCTTGCCCGTCTCGAGCGCGGTCCCCCCGAGGGTGACGCCCTGGTAGAGGGTGACGTCCGCCCCGATCTCGGTGGTCTCGCCGATCACGACACCGACGGCGTGGTCGATGAACAGGCCCGGGCCGATGGTGGCCGCCGGGTGGATGTCGACACCCGTCCAGGCACGGACCAGCCCGGCCAGGACACGCGCCACCAGCGGATGGCCGCCCCGCCACAGGCGGTGGGCCACCCGGTGGCCCCACAGTGCGTGGAGGCCCGGGTAGCAGAGCGCGACCTCGACGGCCGTCCGGGCCGCCGGGTCCCGTTCGCGGACGGTGGCGACGTCGTGCCGGAGGACCCGGAGCACGGTCAGTCCCCGAGGCCCTCGAACAGGGCCGTGCTCAGGTAGCGCTCCCCGAAGGAGGGGATGATCACCACGACGAGCTTGCCCGCGTTCTCGGGACGCCCGGCCACCTGGACGGCGGCCCAGGTGGCGGCTCCGGAGGAGATCCCGACCAGGAGCCCCTCCTCGTGGGCCATGCGGCGGGCGGTAGCGAACGCGTCCTGGTTCTCCACGGTGACCACCTCGTCGTAGACGCCCGTGTCGAGGTTCGCCGGGACGAAGCCGGCGCCGATCCCCTGGATCGGGTGGGGCCCCTTCGCGCCGCCCGACAGGACCGGCGACGCCGCGGGCTCGACGGCGACGACCTGCACGCCGGGCTTGCGCTCCTTCAGCGTCCGCCCGACGCCGGTGATCGTGCCCCCGGTCCCCACACCGGCCACCAGGATGTCGACCCGGCCGTCGGTGTCCGCCCAGATCTCCTCGGCCGTCGTCCGCGCGTGGATCTCGGGATTGGCCGGGTTCTCGAACTGCTGCGGCACGAAGAAGTCCCCGTCGCCCTTGGCGATCTCCTCGGCCTTGGCGATGGCCCCACCCATCCCGTCCGGGCCGGGGGTGAGGACGAGCTCGGCCCCGTAGCCGCGCAGCAGCATGCGTCGCTCCGTGCTCATGGTCTCGGGCATGGTGAAGATGCACCGGTACCCGCGGGCGGCGCACACCATGGCCAGGGCGATGCCCGTGTTGCCGCTGGTCGGCTCCACCACCGTGGTGCCGGGCCGGAGCAGGCCGGCCGCTTCGGCGGCGTCGATCATCGCCACGGCGATCCGGTCCTTGACGCTGCCGGCCGGGTTGAAGAACTCGAGCTTCGCGGCGATCGTCGCCCCGGCCCCGTCGTCGACGTGGCGCAGGCGCACCAGCGGCGTGCCGCCGATCAGTTGGGTGATGTCGTCCGCGATCCGCATGGCGGGCCTCCTGGGTCGTGCACCGGACACCGCCCGGTGGATGGAAGGATTCCTGACGCAACTTATCGGGTATTCCGCTCGCACCGTGCCCGGGAGCGTGGCCGGACGCCTCACGCGGGTGGGTCGGGACTTCCGGCCCTACTGGTCCCTGGCGCCGGACGCCGAGAATCGAGGGGTCGGAAGTGCTCGAGCGCGAGGGAGGTGCAGGGTTCTGTGTCGGTCCGACCTGCGAACGAAGCCGCCGTCCGGGTGACGGCCGTCGACCGCGACCTCGCCTACGACCTCCGTTGGTACGACGAGTCGGCCTCGATCGTCCCGCTCTGGTGGTTGGGGATCTGGGAGCGGGGCTCGGACGAACTCGTGCGCACCGAGATCCTCCAGGGTCCACGGGCGCGGTCGCCCCGGGACCTGTTCGACTGGCTCGTGGGAGCCGCCCCCGATCCCCTCGCCGCACACCTGGTGGCCGCGGTGGCGGGGGTCGTCGTGGGCGCGCCGCTCCCGGTGACCTGACGCCCGGAGCCGGTCAGTCGCGGATGCGGGCCTGGGCCAGGCGCATCTGGCCCCGCAGCACCAGGGCGCGGAGCTCCCGCTCGTCGACACCGAGGTACTCCTGCAGGGTGGGCAGATGCTTCCGGTCGGGAAGCTTCTCGTCGGCGGACCAGGCCAGCACCTCCGACGTCGTCGCGTCCAGGGCCCGCGCCGCGTCGTGCGTGGTCTGCACCCGGAGGCGCATCGCCTCGTTCAGGCGGTCACCGAGTGTCGCAGGACGCTTCGGACGGACGCCGCGCCGGAGGCCACCGTCCACCCGGTGGGCGTCGGGCACCGCTCGCGGTGCGCTCTTGGGGCCGGCATCGGTCGCTGCCACACCACAAGCTCAGCACAATTGCGGCACCGGTGTACACCGGCCGGTGGATCGTCGACGCCTCCGGTGCCTTCCGGCGCGGTACCGGCCACGCGGCGTGGCACCGGACCCACCGGACGTGCTCGACCCGTCGGGTCCGACCTCCCGGGCCGGGGGCGCGACGATTCAGCCGTCCCCACCCCCGAGCCAGGTCAGCACCTCACGCCGACGGGTCAGGGCGACGAAGTGCCCCTCCCCCGGATAGAGGAGGCACGACGCGTCGGGCAGGCGGCCGGCCAGCGTCTGGCCCCAGGCCGCCGGCACCAGCGTGTCGTCCCCGCCCTGGAACACGCGCACGGGCACCGTCACGTCCTCGGGGGCGAACCCCCAGGGATCGGCGAAGGTGAGGTACTCGTCGACCGCCCCCCCGGGTCGGCGGGCGGCCTCGGCCATCAGCTGCGGGAACCAGTCACCCCGGGCCCGCACGGCGTCGGCCTCCTCCGGCGGGACACCGGCCAGGGCGGTGCGCAACAGGACCGAGGGCCACCGGGTGGCGAGGACGGCGGTGAGCCGGAAGTAGGAGCGGGCGGCGGCCGGGGCCCGGCGGGCGAGACGGACCAGCGACCGGTCCATCCGGTTGAGCGCCGGGAACACGCCCGGGTCGTCCAATGGCAGGCATCCGGCGATGACCGCGCACCGGTCGACCCGGTCGGCGAGCCCGTGGGCGACGGCGAGTGCGTACTGGCCTCCCGCCGACCAGCCCATGACGCCGAAGCGGTCCACGCCGAGATGGTCGATCAGCGGTTCCACGTCGGACCCGACCCAGGGGAGCATCCCGCGCCCGGGCAGCGGATCGGTGCGCGCCACCCCGGGGCGGTCGGGCGAGATCACACACATCCCGAGTTCCCGCGCCACGGCGTCGGCCGGCGCCACGTCGTGGCCGCTGACCAGGCCACCGTGGCAATTCACCACCGGTCGGCCGTCCGGGTCGCCGTAGACGGAGTAGCCCACGGTACGGCCGTCGTCGACGACGAGGAGGTGGTCTCCCGGTGTGCGGAGCATGCCCGGGAGCCTACGGGGTCCTCTGGTCATCCGGGGGAGGCACGGCACCCCCGCCCGGTGCCGGTACCCGGTCGCACGGGCAGCTACCGTCGGATCCAGGACCAATCCAAAGGAGGACGATCATGGACCGTGCCCACGACGTGCAGAGCGAGCTCCGGGGGCCGGCCATCCGGCTCCGCCGCGCCATTCCCGACGTGCTCGCCGGCTACGCGTCCCTCCACGATGCGGCGATGGCGGACGGCGTGGTGAGCGCCGCCACCAAGGAGCTCGTGGCCCTGGCGATCGCCGTCACCCGGGAGTGCGACGGCTGCGTCGCCGCCCATGCCCGCGGCGCGGCCAAGCAGGGGGTCACCGAGGCCGAGGTGGCCGAGGTCATGGGCGTCGCCATCCTCATGAACGGTGGACCGGGGACGGTCTGGGGACCGCGGGCGCTCAGCGCCTTCCTCGAGTACGCCGAGACCGCCACCCCGGCCGGACCCGAGTAGGCGGCCGACCCCGGCGCCGGCGGGGCGGTCCGGACCGTCAGCGGGCGGGCGGGCCGGTCCCGTCCGGGTAGAACTGCCGGAACCACCGGCGGTACTGGGCCACCGGGCCGTCGAGCTTCGTGAGGATCGGCCGCTCCCGGTAGACCTTGTTCTCCCAGATGGGGACGTCCTGGGTGAACTGGAGGTTGGTGACCTGGTCGTTGAGCTCGCAGATCGACTCGGTGGCCGCGTCGTCCTCGAGGCGCTTCATGGAGAAGGACAGGGTCACCTCGGTGCGCTCGTCGTCGATCGGCGTCTGGGTGATGTAGGTGAGCATCTCGATCGGGTCCTGGCGGACCTCGACCGCCACGACGCCGGGTCCGCACGTCGTCGTGGTGGTGGCCACCTCGAAGCCGACCTCCGACACGGCGGTCACGTTCAGGCGCTGGTCGACGATCATGGACGCGCCGGAGAAGCCGACCTCGAAGTGCGCTCGGTCGGGGGGTCTCATGTCGTGCACGGTCGAGAAGTGCGACCGGTCGATGATGTTCTCGGTCAGGTCCTGGACGTGGACGCGCACCTGGTAGGTGCTGCTGCGCCACGGCGTCCACCGGTCCTCGTCCCGGCGGTACCCGATCACGTGGAAGGACGGCGCCGCACCGTCCGCGTGGTGCCAGACGAAGATCCGGCCGTTGCGCTCGCACACCTCCCACGCCCTCGCCCCGGACCGGGGCACCCGCTCGAGCCCCGGCACCTCGACCAGCGCTCCTCGGCCGTCGAATCGCCATCCGTGGAACGGACAGGCGATGCCGTCGCCGCAGACGCGACCACCCACACCCAGGTGCGCACCGAGATGGGGGCAGTGGGCGTCGAAGACGCGGGCCACCCCGTCGGTGCCGCGGAAGAGCACGAGATCGCGCCCCAGGTACCGCACGGCGCGGACGTCGGCGGCGGCGAGGTCCTCGGAGGCGCCGATGCCGAACCAGCCGTTGGGGGACGCCGGGAACGGGTAGCGGCCGGCCACGGTCCTAGCCGGCCGCGCCGGCCGGCGCCCCGCGGAACCGACCGGCGAAGGCCCGCAGGGGCAGGTCGGCGCTGGTCAGCATCCCCGGCGGTGCCTCGCACACGGCCCGCATGGCGTTGAGGGCCGGCATCCCGGTGATGGTCATCCCGAGGGAGGCGAAGTACTCGGCGTCCATGAGGCTGTGCGGCCTGCCGGAGGTGGGCAGGATCATGTGCTTGTTGACGATCGTCGGGTCACCCTCGATGGTGGTGATGTAGCACCCCCGGACGTTCCAGCGCGGTTCGGTCTTCGGCGTCATCTGCCATTCGAGGTGCACCTCGATCCGCGGCTCGCCCCCGGACATCCCCGTGAACTTGGCCAGGCTGCCGCCGACCGACCCCTCGGGCAGCTGCCACCAGCCGAGATCGACGTCCTCGGTGCAGGCGCCGAGTTCGCACTCGAAGACGACGTCGTCGACGGGAAGGTCGAGGCAGTCCGCCATCAGGTGGATCGAGTCGGCGAACACCGTGCATCCCCGCTCGAGGAGGATCGGTACCTCGGGGTCGTCCACGGGCCGCCCGTAGCCCACGTTCTTCCAGGTGTCGACGGAGTGGTGACAGGAGACGTCCACGGTCTCGAGCACGGTGACGTGGTCCACGTAGCCCGTCCCGGCCGTGGCGACCACGCTCAGGATCTGGGCGAGGCCGGGGTTCATCCCGGTCCCGTAGAACGACGCACCTCCGCGCCGGCAGGCGGCCTCGACCAGCTCGCTCGGCTTCGTGCCCGACGGGTGGGGGTGGTTGCGGTCGCGGTGGTGCCCGGTGATCCAGTCCGACGTGGTCACGACGTTGACGCCGCGCTCGAGCAGTGCGCAGAACAGGTCGACGTCGGGCCACACGCCGTTGAAGTTGACCACGTCGGGCTCGGCGCAGAACACGTCCTCGAGGTCGTCGGTGGCGACGACCCCGAGGGGCGCCATGCCCACGAGCTCGCCGGCGTCCCGCCCGATCTTCTCGGGCGTGTAGCAGAACAGGCTGACGAGCTCGAGGTCCGGGTGTCGGACGATCCGGCCGATCATCTCGGAGCCCACGTTCCCCGTGGCGAACTGGGCGACCCGCAGCGGCTTCGTCGACAAGGTGCTCCCCCTCCACCGGGCGGGCACCCGTGCGGGACCGCCGTCCACGGCAGTCTACGGATGACTTGGACACCTGTCCAGAGGCCGGTCTGGAACGCTGTCCAGCTCGCGGGGCGGCGTCCGACCGGGTGGAGTCCGGGTGTCAGCGGATGACGAGTCCCTCGAACTCCCCGGAACTGCGCCAGCGGTCGATGTGGGCGAAGTAGGCGGGCGGCCCGGCCGGGTAGCCGGCCCCGTTGAGCCGCTCCCGCCGGCCGATCGGGCCACCCTCGTTGTTGTAGTAGCCGGGGGTGCACTCGGGGTTGCCGAGCATGACCCGCTCCACGTCGGCCATGGGCGCCGTCCAGGCCGCCTCGGCCTCGGGTGTGACCTCGACGACCGTGGCACCGCGCTGCCTGGCGGCCGACAGGATCGCGGCGATCGTGCGCGCGGCCTCCACCTGGTTGTGGGTGATGTTGGAGATCAGGTTGGCCTGCTGCTGGGGCCCGACGACGAAGAGGTTGGGGAAGCCCGCCACGTGCATGCCGTGGAGTGAGCACATCCCCTCGGCCCAGCGCTCCGTCAGGGTGATCCCGTCCCGTCCGGTGGTCTCGAAGCCACAGCGGCGTGCGAGATCGGTGCCCACCTCGAAACCCGAGGCGAAGACCAGGACGTCGAGCTCGTAGTGGGTGTCGCCCACCCAGCAACCCGTGGCGTCGATGCGCGTGACGCCCTTCCCGTCCGTGTCGACGAGGTGGACGTTGTCGCGGTTGAACGCCTGCAGGTACTCGTCGTGGAAGCACGGTCGCTTGCACAGCTGGCGGTACCAGGGCTTGAGGGCGGCCGCCGTGGCCGGGTCCTCCACCACGGCATCGACCCGGGCGCGGATCTCCTCCATCTTCTCGTCGTCGGACTCCTCGTAGGCGAGCCGCACGTCTTCCATGGTGAACGCCCCGCCATCCACCCGTTGACGGATCCGGGCCCAGATGCGCTTCGAGATGTCTGTCCAGCCGTCCTGCACCAGGTCGACCTCGGCGTCCCCTCCGGTCTGGAGCACGGCGAAGTTCATCAGCCACTCCGACTGCCAGCCACGCGGCAGGGCGGCGAACCACTCGGGGTCGATCGCATGGTTGTTCCGCACGTCGATCGAGGAAGGGGTGCGCTGGAACACGAAGAGCTCGCCGGCGTCGCGTGCCACCACCGGCACCACCTGCACGGCGGTCGCCCCGGTTCCGATGATTCCGACACGGTCGGTCCGTAGCCCCGCCAGGGGTGCGCCCGCGGGATCCCCGCCGGTCCGTCCGTAGTCCCACCGGGCGGTGTGGAAGCAGGCACCGTCGAAGTCCTCGAGGCCCGGGATGCCCGGCAGCTTCGGGCGGTGCAGGGGTCCCGTGCCCATCGTCACGAACCGGGCCAGGAGCGTGTCCCCGCGATCCGTCGAGATCCGCCACCGACCGGCCTCCTCGATCCAGTCCAGGGCGGTGACCTGCGTGGACAGCAGGCAGCGCCGGTGCAGGTCCCACCGGTCCGCCATGCGCTCGGCGTGGGCGTGGATCTCGGGGGCGAAGACGTACTTCATCGACGGCACCGTCCCGGTCTCCTCGAGCAGCGGCAGGTAGACCATCGCGGCCGTGTCGCACATCGCGCCCGGGTAGCGGTTCCAGTACCAGACGCCGCCGACACCACCGGCTCCGTCGAGGATGAGGAAGTCGTCGATGCCGGACTCGGCGAGCATGGCCCCCGTCGCCAGTCCGGCGAAGCCCGCCCCGATGACGGCGACCTCCACCTCGTCGCGTCGCGGCCCGCGCTCGATCCGCTCGGTGTAGTGGTCCTCGAGCACCGCAGCGAAGCGACCCGTAGGCTCGACGTACTGCGCCGAACCGTCCGGACGCAGCCGCTTGTCCCGCTCGGAGCGGTAGCGCCGGCGAAGCGCCTCGTGGTCGATCACATCCGGCACCGGTACGACCTCCTGGTGGACGGCAGGCTCATCCTGCACACTCTCGCAGGTGGCGGCGCCGCGGCGCACCGGCCCGGGTGCACCGCCGGCCTCGGGGACGGGCCGATGACGCCGGGTTCACGCGTCCGGCCGGTCGAGCCACTTGTCGACCACGACGGGCTCCCATCCGACGAGACGGTCCACGAGCAGCTCCGGGTCCGATTCCGAGGCGATCAGGTCACGGTGTTCCGGACGCAGGAACCGCTCCCGTGCGGACAGGTCGAGGAGGGAGATCAGGGGATCGAAGAATCCCTCGACGTTGAGGATGCCGCACGGCTTGCTCTGGATCCCCAGCTGGGTCCAGGTGGCCGCCTCGAAGAACTCCTCCAGGGTGCCGATCCCGCCCGGGAGCATGATGAAGCCGTCCGACGCCTCGGCCATCGCCCGCTTGCGGTCGTGCATCGACTCGGTGACGGTGAGCCGGGTCAGGCCCCGGTGCTCGACCTCCTTGCGTCGGAGCGCCCGCGTGATCACGCCGTGCACCTCACCCCCGGCGGCCAGGGCGGCGTCCGCCACGACCCCCATGAGGCCGACGTGTCCGCCGCCGTACACGAGGGCGATGCGGCGCTCGGCGAGCAGCCGCCCCAGCGAGCCTGCCGACTCCCGGAAAGCGGGATCGCGGCCCGGGCTCGAACCGCAGTAGACGCAGATCGATCGGACGGTCGCCATGCAGGGACGATACGCGACCCGTGGGGACCCTCCCTGGCGGTGGCCCGTCGCCGCGGGGCGGAGCGGCACGGCGGCCCGTGTCGCTCCGCCCCTCGTTCCCGCCCGTCGGGGCGGTCCGACCCGATCCGGCGGATGATGGGACTTTCAGCCCTCCCCGCCGGGATACGGATCGTCGACCATGGGAGTCAGGGGAATCGTCAGGTACCGACGCACACGGAAGGACGGGCTCATGGCCGAATCCAGGGACATGCGGAAGCAGATCGAGCACCTCGTCGAACGATCCCAGCACGAGATCATCGAGGCGAGCCGCACGCTGTCGAACAACATCAACAAGGGCACCGAGCGGCTGGTCACGCCGCTGTCGAACGACATCGAACGGATGCTGGACGACGTGTTCGACTTCGCCGAGCGGGTCGTCAAGAGCCAGCGCCGAATGGTGAACGACGTCGTGAAGTCGCTGAACGAGCGCGCGGACCACGCCGCCGATGCCGGCCGTGCCGCCACCCGGCGGATCACGAAGCGGGCCGCGGCGAAGAAGACGGCGGCCAAGAAGACGGCGGCCAAGCGGGCCCCGGCCAAGAAGACGGCGGCGAAGAAGTCGGCGGCGAAGCGGGCCCCGGCCAAGAAGACGGCGACTTCCCGGTCGCAGTAGTCCGCGCCACCCACCGTGCCGTCGGGCCGGCGGTCCGCGAGTGCCGGGGAGGTCGGGTCAGCGAGCCAGGGGACCCAGGACCTCGCCCGGACGGCGGTACGCCTTGAGTTCGATGAGGTTGCCGCTCGGATCGACGATCATCAGCTTGCCCTGCTCGTGCGGTTCACCCTCGTGGGAGATGGTGGGCGACTCCACGATCAGCGGTCCCCCGGCGAAACGGGCGGCGGCCGACTCCCATTCCTGCCACGGAATGGTGGCACCGAAGTGCCGCGTCCTCGGCATGGGCCGGGTGACATTGGCCGGATCGCTCTGGAGCGTCACCTGGGCGTCGAACACCAGGGCGTCCGCGAACTCCGCCGTCCTCCGTCCGATCCGGGCACCCAACTGCTCCCGGTAGAAGTCGACGGCCTCGTCGAGGTCGCGCACGGGAACGGAGAGATGGAAGATCGGTCGCACCCGACAGCTCCTTGACGTTCGGCGAGGACGATTCTACGAGCGATCCCCGGCGAGGCGGCTGGACCCGTTCCCCGGCCCGGTCGGTGGGCCTTGGGGAACACAATGAGAACCGGTCGCCATCCGTGAAGGGCCCGCATTTCGGCCTCTGATGACGATGCAACTTGCCGATCCCAACGGTCACCTGGGCGGCATGCCGCTACCCGTCATAGACCTCGCGGCGATGTCCGAGTGCCACGACCACGATCAAGAGCACATCATCGGCGGTGGTGTAGATGATGCGGTAGTCACCCACGCGCACCCGATAGCCAGGACGACCTCGCAGCGGTCTGGATGCTGGCGGCCTCGGGTCCTCGGCGAGTAGCCCGATTGCGCCCTGGATACGGGGACGAACTGCCGGGTCGAGCTTCCGCAGTGCCCGTGCCGCCGCTGGACGCAGCTCGATGCGGTAGGTCGTCACGTCCAGCCGAGGTCGGCCTTCACCTCGTCCCACGGGATATTGGGACCTTCCTCAGCCATCGCCGCGTCGAACGCCTGGGCATCTTCTGCATCCTCGAGCGCCTCGATGAGCACCTCATACCGTTCGGGGCTGATCAGCACCGCTGCAGGCCGGCCGTAACGCTCGAGGAACACCGCTTCGGTGCGGGCCGTCTCCACCGCTTGGGCGAGCCGTTCCCGAGCTTCGCTCACTGCCATCCTTGCCATGCGAACGATTGTACAGTCTTGCCGTCAACTTGTACATCTCCTCGCCACGATCGTCCAGGCGGTGCGTGCACGCTTCCGATCGACGCCGGAAGGGTCGAGGCGACGGACACGCCCGCCGTCCCGACAGCCGCGGGCGCCAAGTCGTCAGGGTGTAGCGACGCCTGACCCGCTGCCCATGACTCAAGGCCACGGCCCACGGCCCACGGCCCGGAAGGTCGCCGGACCGGCCCGATGCCGCCGACGCCAGTGACGCCGTCGTCGGACGTGTGCCAGACTCCCGGTCCATGGAGCGCCTCGGCGCGGGCGACCTGTCCCGGATCCTGGACCTGGTGCACGCCCTCGGGGATGTGGGCGACCCCGACGAGTTCCTCGACGTGTCTCTCGACGGCATGATGGATCTGGTCCCCTGCACGATCGCCACCATGAACGAGGTCGTACCGTCGGCCGACCGGGTGGTGACTTGGACCCGCCCGGTGTCCGTCGAGCCACCGCCCGGCGCCCTCGAGACGTTGGCCCGGCTGGCCGACTCCCACCCCCTCATCTCCCACATCGCCACCACCGGAGACGGTTCGGCCCACCGCATCAGCGACTTCTGGACCCAGGAGCAGTTCCACCGGACCGAGCTGTACGAGCTCGTCTACCGCCCCATCGGCATCGAGTACCAGATGGCCCTGGGCTTCCCCGTCCCCCGTCCGACGGTGCTGGGCCTGGCCATGAACCGCGACGACCGGGACTTCTCCGACCGGGACGTAGCCGCCATGAACACGGTCCGCCCCCATCTCGTCCAGGGCTGGCGCACGGCGCAGGACCGGGTCCGGTTCCAGTCGCTCGTCGAAGCGGCAGACGACGGGCTCAGTGCCATGGACGCGGGGGTGATCGTGCTGGCGGACCCGCCCGAGGAACTGACCCGGGGGGTCCTGACCACGCTCTACCGGTACTTCGGCCGCCCGGGCCGGACGTCCCCGTTCCCCGCACGGGTGGATCACTGGCTGTCGGACCAGCAGGCACGTCACCTGCAGGACTCGCTCGTCCTGCCCCGGCCCCTGAGCGGCCGGCTCGACGACCGCCGAGCGGTGCTCCGCTACCTGCCTGCCCGGGGCCGGCACCCCGGGGCCGTCTTCGTGTCCGAGCACGCGGTGGCGGGCGAACCGGCCAGCCTGGCCTCCCTCGGACTCACGAACCGGGAGGCGGAGATCGTGGCCCAGGTCGCCACCGGAGCGAGCAACGCCGAGGTGGCCCGGCACCTCCACGTCGCCCCGGGGACGGTGAAGCGGCACCTCGAGAACGTCTACCGCAAGCTCGGGATCCACGGCCGGGGACAGCTCATCGCCTTCGTCGTCGAGACGCTCGGTGCTGCCGGAACCACCGGCGGTGACCGTCGCACCCCGTGAGCGCCCCGGTCGGACCGAGGATTGCGCACGATCTGATTCAAATGTGCCGTCCGGCACATTGAGTCCGGTACATGCACCCCGTACCGTGACCATGCGGGCGCCGATGTGGAGCACTGCGTGCGGACAGCGCACGCCCGAGCGGGGAACGAGGACCGGACATGGACCAGGACGGACGGAAGTCTTCGGGAGGACGGCGGCGCGGCACCACGCGCATGACGTCACGGTCCATCCGCACACGGACCGCCCGTGGCGTTCGCTTCATGGAGCGTGAGGTGGGCACGGAGCGCCGATCCCGACGACCCCGCCGCGCCGTGGGTGCCCTGTGCGCGTCGACACTGGTCCTCGGGCTCCTCGTGGGCGTTCCGCTGGTGCCCGGTTCGGTCTCCGGTTCCGGAGTGGCGGCGGCGGTGAACCCGCCCGCCTGTATCGTGACCGCCACAGTCACGGACGCCCGGACCAACGTGACGTCCAACCTCCCGACGGGCGCCTTCCCGGCGGGGTTCTCCTGCCAGGACGACCTGAACGGGGCGTTCACGGTCGAAATCCCGTGGGATCCGTCCATGTGCGCCACCACCACCGGTCCTGGATGCGATTTGTACGGGTACTCCTGGAATACGGAGAACCTGACGCCGAACCAGCCGGCCCAGCCATACAACGGTGGGGCGGAGTGCAACTTCGGGGGTGGGACGGGCACCCCCGTCTCCCAGGGGCAGGGACCGGCCACCGAATTGTCCAACGGGGACAGTTGCGTGGTGCAGAAGGATCCGACCGTACAGGTGTCCGGATTCCATGTTCTCGTCAACGGGAACACGAGCGCCGGGGCGTACGAGGTCTACAACTTCTACTACGCCGACGACGCCACGCCCACCGGCCCACCGACGCCGTCGTTCACCACTGTGCAGTCGAAGACCGATCCGCTCTCGTGGAGCTTCGACGCCACGCAGTCCAGCGCCTACCCGGGCCATTCGATCACCGACTACGCTTGGGATTTCGGGGATGGGAGTTCGGGATCCGGTGAGACAGCGGTTCACCGGTACGCCTCAGGCGGTACCTACACCGTCCGCCTGACCGTGACCGACAACGACGGCACCACGGCCTCCACAACCCACACCGTCCATTCGGGCTTGCTGGTGGTGAACTCGACCGGGGACCTGCCCGAAGTGTCCCCGCCGGACGGCCTGTGCGACACGGGCGGGATCGTGGCCGGTGCCCCCGAGTGCACCCTACGGGCCGCCATCGCCACGGCCGATGCTGATGGCGGCGGCGACGCCATCAACTTCGCCATTCCGGGTAGTGCCACCCCCCCAATCCTCACACCGTCCTCCCCGTACCCGGCCATCACCGCGCCCATGATCATCGACGGCACGACCCAGTCCGGGGGATGGGTCGAGATCAATGGATCGGGTACGGCCGTGAGTGGAGACGGCCTGTTCGACGTGACCGGCGGTGGCACCACCCTCCAAGGGCTCTCGATCGTCTCGTATGCGGGCACGGCTGCCTACCTGGCGGGGGGTCGCAGGACAGCTTCACCGGTGACCTTGTCGGGATCGATCCGGCGAACAACGTGGCCGAGGACCGCTATGGCGTCATCGTGCCCGGGTCCTCGTCGGTCACCATCGCCAACGACGTCATCGATACCCAAAACATCGGGATCGAGGCACTTTCCCTCGGGGTCGGCAATGCCCATCTGTCCATCACCGACAACAAGGTGGGAGTGACTCCGGACGGCACCGCGCTGGCGCAGCCGAGCACCCTCGGGGGCACTGGCATCCTTGTCGACGCGGAGACGGTGGCCGCCCCAGGAACGTCGATCACCGGCAACGTCGTGGCCGGCTACGACCACCAGATCCTCGCCGGCGGGTCCCGCCTCACCGGTCTCACCGTCTCGGGCAACGACGTCGGGGTCGGCACAGGTGGCACCCCGTTGGCCTCGACTGTGCTCCTCCCGAGCTCTGGCGTCCGCATCGACGGCGCCCCAGGTCCATCGGTGAACGGCAACGTCGTCGCCGGCAACACCTACGACGTCGCCCTGTCCGGCGCGCTCAACTACGGGGAAACGCCGAACCCTGACGGCACCTACACCATCGTGGTGCTGACTCCGGGTGAGCCCGACCAGAACACTTCCCCCGTGACCGGGACTGGTGCTGACGTCAGCCAGAACCTGATCGGGGTCCAGGGCGACGGGGTGACCATGGTGGCCCCGACCGGCAGTCAGCGGGGCATCATGCTCTTCGCAGGAGAGCAGGGCGTCAACCTCTCGGACAACACCGTCGACGGCCACAGCACCGAGATCGAGATCGACGGCGGCGCCAACGACTCCCTCGATGGCAACCAGGTGGGCGAGGGCCTCCACGGTGAATCCGAGACGAACCCCGACGGCGCGGGCATCGTCCTGACCGGGGTGTCCAACTCGACCATCGGCGTCAGCGCCGGCAACGACATCGGCGACTCGAGGGGCACCGGTCTCTCCCTGACCGACGTCACCGGGACGTCGGTCACCAACAACCTGGTGGGTGTCGCCACCGGCACGGCGGCACGCCCCAACAACCTCGGAATTGACATCAGCGGCACCGCCACCGGGACCTCGATCGGGCCCGGCAACGTGGTCTCGGGCAACACCACCTACGGGATCCGGAGCGGCTCTCCCTCGATAGCGATCTCGGGCAACGACGTGGGCACCGATGCGACCGGGAGCTCTGTGGTCAGCAACGGCACCGCCATCTTGCTGACCACGGCGGCCACCAACGAGACGGTCGCCAACAATGTGATCGGCGGTAGCCCGGGATCGGGCGTGGTGAGCGTCCCCCCGGCGGGCCTGACCGGCGCCGAGATCGGGATCGAAGACCAGGCGGCGGGTACCACCATCACCGCCAACCACATCGGCGTGGCCCTCGGCGGCACGACCGCGCTGGGCGACACGATCGGCGTGGCCCTCGACGGCGGGGCCTCGGCCACCATCCGGTCCAACACCATCGCCGACAACCAGATCGGTGTCTACAGCACCGGCTCGGCCGTGCTCCGGTCCAACTCGATGTACGCCAACACCACGGGGATCGCCGGCAGCGGCCTCTCGCCGACCGTGTTGCTGGCCGAGGCCGACCGGGTGACCTCCGGCGGGGTGACCCGGACCTGGTTGGCCGTGGGTGGACTCCCCACGACCGGTGACGGCACCATCGAGGCGTTCGGCAATGTGAGCTGTGCCGACCCCGAGGGCAAGTATCCCCTCAAGCTCCAGACCCCCACACTGGGCAAGAGCACCCAGGTGGTGACCATCATCGGCAACACCAACCTGGAGGGCTTCACCGTCACCTACACACCGGCCAACGGGGCCACGTCGACCTTCAGTACCTGTGTCAGCGCCAACTCGAACGCACCGGACCAGAACGGCGACGGCATCCCCGACACGATCGAGGCCCTCGGCCCCTACGGGCCCCAGGGCGCAGTCGATCCCACCGAGGCCGCCGTGCCCACCGATAACGGTGGCTGGATCGGACTGCAGCTTCACGCGGCCGGCAACGCCAAGCTCTCCAACGTCGCGCCGTTGGCGGATCCCGGCACGGAGCCGTCGGGCGTCACCTTCCCCAGCGGGCTGGTCACCTTCTCCATCACCGGACTGCAGCCGGGAGCCCGGGCGACCGTCGACGAGATCACCACCTCGAACGGCGTGGCTCCCAACAGCTACTGGAAGTTCGGCCCCACCAGCCCGGGCGCGGCACCCTCGTGGTACAAGTGGGACCTCGCCACGAGCACAGTGGGAACGGGGGCCACACCCCAGGTCACGACGGTCGACGGCACGCCCTATGCCGGCTTCGAGCTGCAGTTCACCGACGGAGCTCTGGGCGACAGCGACCTGAGTGAGAACGGCACCATCACCGACCCCGGCGGCCCGGCCGTCCAGACGAACGCCGGCGCCAGCGGGTACGTCGAGGCAGGGGCGGACGGGGGTGCGTTCGCGTTGGGCGGTGCCACGTTCCAGGGCTCGTTGGCTGGCATGCACCTGAACGCCCCGATCGTCGGATTGGCGTCGACTCCCGACAGCAAGGGCTACTGGCTGGTGGCCGCGGACGGCGGCGTCTTCGCCTTCGGGGACGCCGCCTTCTCTGGTTCAGAGGGCGGCCATCACCTCAACAGCCCGATCGTCGGAATGGCGTCCACTCCGGACGGCAATGGTTACTGGCTGGTGGCCGCCGACGGCGGCGTCTTCGCCTTCGGGGACGCCGCCTTCTCCGGTTCAGAGGGCGGCCATCACCTCAACAGCCCGATCGTCGGCGTGGCCGCCACCGCCTACGGCAATGGCTACTGGCTGGTGGCCGCCGACGGCGGGGTGTTCTCCTTCGGGGACGCCGCCTTCTCTGGTTCAGAGGGCGGCCATCACCTCAACAGCCCGATCGTCGGCATGGCCGCATCGACGTAGGTCCGCGATCTGGCAAGTGGGCCAAGGTCGATGCCGGGATCGACCGCTACCTGCGGGCCTTCGGGACCGGGGCGATGCCCGAGGAGATCTGCGGACCACGAGTGAAGGACCTGGCTTCCCAGTCAACAGCCTTGCGGACCCGTCGCGAGGTCCTGGCCGATGAGATGGACGATTCCGACCTGGCTGCTCCATCACCTGACGAGTTGGCAGCGCTCCGTCACCGGGTGGCCGAGGCGCTGGCCAGCGGCGACCCCGCTCCGGTCAAGGCACTGCTCCAGGCCCTCATCCACGAAATCCGGGTGGACAGCCGACAGGCCATCCACCCGATCTTCCGTGTTCCATTGGGCGGGGACCACCCTGGGAACGATGCGGTTCGCACACCGGCCCGGTCGGTGGGCGCTACCGGACTCGAACCGATGACCTGCTGGTTGTAAACCAGCTGCTCTGACCAACTGAGCTAAGCGCCCGACGGACCCGAGGCTACTGCGCGGCGGCCGCCAGGAACGCCTCGAGCAGGGCCGGCGTGGACGCTGCGAACGGTGCCCGGCGCGCCTCGTGGGCGAGCGTGACGAGCTCCCGTCCTCCGGCCTCGCCCACCACCGCCCCGGCCTCGCTGCACACCAGCATCCCGCCCAGGTAGTCCCAGCTGCCGAGGAGCGAGCCGCCCACCACGGCGTACCCGTCGAGCACCCCTTCGGCCACCGCGCACAGGTCGAGGGCGGCCGCCCCCAGGCACCGGTACTGGTTCCACCCGTAGTGGCGGGTCGGGTAGCCGCTGAACGCCACGATGGCATCCTCCATCCGGTCGCAGCCCGAGGGTGTGACCGGCACGCCGTCCTTGCGGGCCCCGCCGCCCCGCACCGCCTCGAAGCGCACCCCCGACGCCTGGTCGACCACCAGCGCGGCCCGCGGACCGTCGGCGTCGACGGCGCACAGGCTGGTGGCGTACCAGGGAACGCCGCGCGATGCGTTGGTCGAGCCGTCGACCGGGTCGACGACGACGACCAGGGCGCGGTCCGCCCCCCTCGTGCCCGACTCCTCGGACAGCACCCCCACACCGGCCTCCGCCAGCACGGCCAGCGCGGCCTCGTCGGCCACCAGGTCGTGGCGGTACTGCCCGTCGGCGGTCCCGGCCGGGCCCCAGTCGTCCAGCGCACCGAGGGCGTCGGCCACCGCCGAGGCGGTGGCGTGCAGGACCTCGAGCAGCGTGGCGTCGTCCATGGGCCGACGCTACCGGAGGTCCCGGCCGTCGCCGGGTGACGTCCCACCCGGTAGGGTGAGGGTCCTGTGGCAGTGATCGATGTGGCCGGATACGTGGCCGACCTCAAGGACCATTCGGTCGACCATGGCTTCCATGTGCACGACGAGCGCCACTTCGTCGAGACCTACTCGCTCCGGCAGGTGTGGGAGGTCGAGCTCCACCCCGAGGACGGGTGCGGCGGGCCCCTCGACCTCCACCTGGCCCTCGAGGTCGACCCCCGCACGCTGCTCTCGTTCGAGGACGCCGTCTTCGGCCTGCCCGAGGACGAGGACCCGCCCGACGAGTTCCACTTCGCCCTGACCTTCACCTGGGCGCTCCCCCCGCTCCCCCACGGGCCCGACCTCCTGCGGCTGGCCATCGACCTGGCCGGGGTCGGGGGCATCGAGCTCCCCCTCGAGGTGTCGGCCATCGACTCCTACGCGTCGGCGACCGACGCCGCCGAGCGACGGCTCAGCATCGTCGCCCGCACCCCGGTGTCGCTGGCGAGGGTCCTGTCGGGCGAGGAGATGATGTGCGAGGTGTTCGACCGCTGCCTGGCCGTGAGCCGCTTCCTCCTCGACTCCGCCCCCAGCTGGCTCGAGTGACCCGGCCGCACCGGCCCCGTCGGGTGCGGATCGCCGCCGGAGCCGTCACGCTCGTCGCCGCCGGCGCCGTGCTCTCCGCCTGCGCCGCCAGCGCCGGCGACCTGGCCCGCGCCTCGTGCGCCCACGTGAACGCCTCGGTCAGCCTGTACGAACGGTCGGTCTCGGCCACCGACCCGGTGCGGGCGAAGGCGCTGGCCGACAGGGCCTACCTCGAGCTGCTGGCCGCCATCCCCATCGCCGCCCAGGCGGCCTACCACGACATCCAGTGGGAGTCCCTGTCGGCCACGCTGGTGGAGGCGAGCCGCGTGCCCGAGTCGGAGCTCCTGCCGTCGCTGCGGGCCCAGTGCCGCAACGCCGACGCCTCGGTGTTCGGGCAGACGCCGCCCCCGTCGTCGCCGTCGGGCGGCGGATCGGGCTGAGGCCGTTCGCCGGCCGTCCGCAGCGGGCCGGCGCTACGGTCCGCGGGTGCCCGACGGGGTGAGCGCTCCCGACGCGGACACCGTGGCCGGCGGCGACCCGGGCGCCGGGTTCGGCCCGGCCGTGGCCAGGCTGCGACCGGCCTGCTGCAGCCGGCCCACCTGCACGACCCCGGGGAGGAGGCGTGCGGCCAACCACTGCCCGGCGGCCGCCGTCGGGGCGATGTGCACGCCGTCCCCGTCACGCAGCTGCACACCGTCCACGGTGCCCGCATAGGTGCCGCCCGGGCAGACCATCGCACCGAAGTCCACCACCCGCACGTCGGCCGGGTGCTCGGCCGCCACGCGACGGACCATGGCGTTGTAGAGGGCCAGGCGGACCGGCGAGTCCTCGGGCCAGGGGAGGCCGTTCGCCTGTTCCCCCGAGCTGAAGCACGGCGCCGTCAGGAACTCGGCGTAGGCGCCGGACGCCGTGGCCACCTGGACCGCCTGCTCCAGCGACCGTCGCAGCACGGCGTCGAACCCGGGCTCGCCGATGTGGGTCCACCGACCGCCGATCTGGCGGTCCATGACCTCCCAGCGTCCGGCCAGGATCAGGACCACGTTCGGGCGGAAGGCGGAGATGTTCCCCGCCCACTGTGCGGGCCACTGGGTGGCGGCCGGTGCCCCGCTGTTGCACTGGGCGGCCATGGGGTCCGGCACCCCGTGGGCCACGTAGCTGGTGCTGCGCACCACGCCGCACGCCACGATGGCGCCGTTGTCGATGTCCACGCCGTAGGACTGCTGCGGCGCATCGGCGAGCAGGGCGAACCCGAGCCGCCAGGCGACCGAATCGCCCAGCACCGCCACCCGCACCGGCGGGCCGCCGCCGGTCGTGCCGCTGGCGAGGGACGGGCCGGCGGCCTCGGCCGCCACCGGAAGTGTGGCGGCCACGGTCACGGCCACGACACCGACGAAGGCTCCGGCCGTCGCCAGCCAGCCCCGCCATTCGGCGGCCGTGGCCAGGCGGCCCCGCCGGATGGGCCGCTCCACCAGGTAGAAGGACGCCGTGGCGACCACCAGGGTGGCGGCGAACCGCACGGCCAGCAGCGGGAGCCCGTAGAGGTGCATCCGGGCGGCGTCCAGGAGCGAGAACAGGGGGAAGTGCCACAAGTAGACGCCGTAGGAGATCGTGCCCAGGAACACCAGGGGCGGGGCCGCCAGCGCCCGGGCCAGCGATCCGTTCTGGGCCGTCACCACGGCGAACAGGACCACGGCCACGGCCAGGGCCACCAGCAGCTCCCCACCGGTGAACAGGAAGCCCGTCGGCCCCCCCAGGCGGCCCCACAGGCCGACCAGGAACACCAGGGCGGACCATCCGAGGACCTGGGTCGCGAGCCGAGCCGTCGAACTCGAGAGCTCCCACGCCGTGATCGGCTTGGCACCGGGGCCCCGGCGGCGCTGGATGTCCCGGCGGTGGGTGGGGGGCGCACCGAGGCCGGCGGTGCCGACCGAGGGGTGGGCCCGGCCGAATTCGACGACGTCGAGATCGGGCACCGGGAGCGGGACCGGACGCCGGCGCTGGGCCCAGATGGCCATGCCCACGGCCAGCGCCGCGCCCACCAGGATGTCCTGGCTGCGGGTGTCGGTCCCCTCGTAGAGCCGGGTGACCGAGGCACCGTGGAGGAACGACCACCGCATGTCGGCGGCCGAGGCCAGCGCGCCGAGCACGGCTGCGGCCAGCACCGGGTAGAGGCGGCGCGACGGGCGCAGGCGGCGACCGAGGCGCAGCAGCACGAGGACCACGGGGGGCCAGACGATGTAGAACTGCTCCTCGATCGCCAGCGACCACATGTGGGACAGCGGCGACGGTTGGGCCGTCGTCGCGAAGTAGTTCGTGCCGGCCATGATGAAGTGCCAGTTGGCCACGTAGAACAGGGTGGCCAGCGAGTCCAGGCGGAGGCCGGCGAACTCGCCCGGCGAGGCGAAGAACCGGGCGTAGGCGGCGACCCCGACCAGCAGCAGGAGCAGGGCCGGGAGCAGTCGGCGGGCTCTCCGGGCCCAGAACCGGCCGAGGCGGACGGTGAGTCGGCGGGTCCACTCCCCCAGCAGGAGCGACGTGATGAGGAAACCCGACAGGACGAAGAACATGTTGACGCCGAGGAACCCGCCCGAGGCCATGGGGGCCCCGCCGTGGTAGAGCAGCACGCCGAGCACGGCCACCGCACGCACACCGTCCAGGGCCGGCACGAACCCGAAGACGATGGTGCGCCCGCGCCGCACGGGCGGGGCCGCGGTGGCAGCCGGCGCGACCGCCGGCCGGTCGAGGGTCGGGCTGGTCACGTCCGGGGGGTCCCCGGACGGGGGCGGCGGCCCTGTCGGGCCCGGGCACGGTGCGTCATGGCGCCCCCATGTTCGCAGATGGCCGGACCCGGGGACACTCCGATCCCGGAGGAGTGCGGGTGCGGGTCGGGTGCGGGTCGGGTGCCCGCCGGAGCCCCTGCGCCGGCCCGGTCGGGTCGGCGCAGGGGCCCGGGATCAGACGGACGGGGTGTAACCCGCCGGCAGGTTGATGGTCTTCTTCTCGAGGAAGAGCTCGAGGCCGTCCTCGCCGAATTCGCGGCCCACACCGGACTCCTTGTAGCCGCCGAAGGGCGACGAGAAGTCGATCGGGATGGACGAGTTGACCATGTAGGTGCCGGTGCGCACCTGGCGGGCGATTCCGAGCCCCCGGTCGTTGTCGGCGGTGAAGACACCGCCGCACAGCCCGTAGTCGGAGTCGTTGGCGATCCGCACGGCATCGGCGTCGTCGTCGTAGGGGATGACCGACAGGACCGGCCCGAAGATCTCCTCCTGGGCGATGCGCATCGAATTGTCCACGTCGACGAAGACGGTGGGCTCGACGAACCAACCGGTGTCGAGCCCGGCCGGCCGGCCGCCGCCGACGGCGATCTTGGCACCCTCGTCCTGGCCGATGCGGATGTAGTTCTCGACCCGGTCGCGCTGGCGTTCGGCCACCAGGGGCCCGACCTCGGTGGCCGGGTCGAGCGCGTCCCCGACCTTCATGGCGCCCACCAGCTCGACGAGGGCGTCGGTGACCTCGGTGTAGCGGTCGCGCGGGGCCAGGATCCGGGTGAGGGAGATGCAGGCCTCACCGTTGTTCATGATGGCGTTGGGCAGCATGAGCGGCAGCGACTCCGCCAGGTCGACGTCGTCGAGCAGGATGGCCGCCGACTTCCCGCCCAGCTCCAGGCTGAACCGCTTCAGGTTGGCGCCGCAGGCGGCGCCGATCTTCTTGCCGGCCACCGTCGAGCCGGTGAACGACACCTTGTCGACACCGCGATGGTTGACGAGGTACTCCCCGACCTCGCGGCCGGCCGGGACCACGCTGAGCACGCCCTTGGGCAGTCCGGCCTCGGCCAGGATCTCGGCGAACGCGTTGGCGTCGAGCGGGGTCTCGGGGGCCGGCTTGAACACCACCGTGCTCCCCGACAGGAGCGCGGGGGCGAGCTTGGCGGCGGCCAGGAAGAGGGGCACGTTCCACGGCGTGATGGCGGCGACCACGCCGATCGGCTCCTTGGTCACCAGCACCGGTCCGAGGAGGCCGTCCTTCACGGTGTCGAAGGCGAACGTCGACCCGAGTCCGGCGTAGTAGTCGAGGATCATGGTCGGGGCGAGCACCTGGGCCAGGAGGCCCCACGACACGGGCGAACCCATCTCGTTCGAGATGAGCTCGGACATGTCCTGCATCTGCTCCCGCACCAGTTCGGCGGCCCGGGAGAGGACCGCGCCCCGCTCGGTGGGTGTCATGTGCGGCCACGGGCCATGGTCCACGGCCTCGCGGGCTGCGGCCACGGCACGGTCGATGTCCGCGTTCTGGGCCTCGGGGGTGCGGCCGACGAGCTCGCCGGTCGTGGGCGAGTGCACGTCGAAGACGGCGGAGCTGGACGGCTCGACCCACTCCCCTCCGATGAACAGGCGATCGTACGACTTCATGGGCCCTCCCTGGACGGTGACGGATCGGTTCGCTTCGGCTGGTCCCCCACCCGGCGCGGGTCACAGCACAGCCTGGCGCGATCGTAGCCCGATGCCTCCCGGACCGCCCGCGCCCCACCGTGGGATTACGCTTCGCCGGATCCGCCCGAGCAAGGGCGCCGACCCCGGCGACGGCCGGAGAACAGGAGTCCGACGTGCTCTCCCCGCTCGACGACTACCCCGTGCACCAGATCTCGGAGCCGATGCGCCACGTCGGCACCTCGGACCGCAACTTCTACGACCGCTACTACTTCAACATCCACGGCACCGGCGACGTCCACGGCACCGACGAGGAGCTGTTCTGCGTCATCGGGGTGGGCCAGTACCCGAACCTGGGTGTGGCCGACGCCTTCGTGTCGGCCAAGCTGGGCGACGACCACCGGGTGGTGCGCTCGTCCAAGGTCCTCGGCGCCGACCGGATGGACGCCTCGGTGGGCCCGATCCGGGTCGAGGTCCTCAAAGGGCTCGAGAAGGTACGCGTGATCCTCGAGCCGAACGAATGGGGCATCGCCCTCGACGCCGTCTACGACGGGTTCAGCGAGGCGCACCTCGAGGCCCGGCACTTCGACCGGCAGTTCTCGCGGGTCACCTTCGACTCCACCCGGTTCGCCCAGGTGGGCGGCTGGACGGGCACCCTCCAGGTGGGCGGCCGCGAGATCGCGCTCACCCCCGACCGGTGGTGGGGGTCCCGTGACCGGTCGTGGGGGATCCGGCCGGTGGGCGAGTCCGAGCATCCGGGCATCCGCGTCACCGACACCTCGTTCGGCTTCTTCTGGGTGTACGCCCCGGTCCGGTTCGACGACCACGCCATGGTCACGATCATCCAGGAGCGCTCGAGCGGCGAGCGGATCATGCAGGACGCCCACCGTGTCTTCCCGGTCGGATCGGGACGCGAGGCCGAGTGGCTGGGCCGGCCCGAGCACGAGCTGCGCTTCGCGCCGGGCACCCGCACCGTCACCGGTGCCACGCTCTCCTACTTCGGCCCGCACGGCCGCAAGACCGCCGAGGTCGAGGTCGAGACGCTCCTCGCCTTCCCCCTGCTCCTCGGGAGCGGCTACGGGCTCGAGCCCGACTGGAAGCACGGGATGTACCAGGGCGACCTCGTCGTCCAGGGCCAGCAGGTCCCGCCGGCCGACCCGAACTACTCCGACTGGGGCCTGACCGAGTACGCGGCGAAGTTCACCTGCGACGGCAAGGTCGGCTACGGCATGTTCGAGTGCGCCGTCATGGGCGCACACGAGCAGTACGGGTTCACGGGCTGACCGCAGGGCGCGGACCGGGCCGCACCGGACGGGTCGGACCGTCCCACCCGGTGCGTTGGGCGCACCACTGCCACAGCTCCGCCCCGGCGGCGGCGTCGTCCGCCCCGGGGAGTCGGGTCCACGGCACCTTGTTCTCCCACCGCTCCCTGCGGTCCAGCCAGAACCCGCCCGTGGACTCGACCGCCTCGGGGGCCGCCGCGAGCCAGACGATCGTGTCCGCACCCTGCTCGGACGTGCGCAGGAGCGGCCCCATCACCTTGGCGAACCTGGGGAGGCTGCCCCGGACCCCCGGGGTGTCGGACCACCCCGGATGCATGGCGTGGAAGAACACGCCCGTGCCGACCGTGCGCCGCACCCACTCGTGCATCAGGACCAGCTGGGCCCGCTTGGCCCGCGCATAGGCGACCGTGCCGTCGTACTCGTCGGGACCCATCTCGAGGGTGGCGAGGTCGAACCGCTGGGTGTACATGCCCCCTGACGACACCTGCAGCACCCGGGAGGGCGAACCGGCGCGGAGCGCCGGCAGGAGCAGTCCGGTGAGCAGGTAGGGGGCCGCCACCTGCGACGCCACGGTCGCTTCGAGGCCCCCGCCCGTGACCGTGTGCCGGGCGGTGAGCGCCCCGGCGTTGTGGACCAGGACGTCGAGGCGGTCGTGGGCGGACAGGAACTCGGCGGCCAGGGCCCGCACCTGGTCGAACTCCCCCAGGTCGGCGAGCAGGTACGAGACGGTCGCCCCCGGCGCGGCCTCGAGCACCGCCGCCACGGCTCGCTCGCCCCGGTCGTGGACGCGGGCGGTCAGCACCACCTCCGCCCCCTGCCGGGCCAGACCCGTGGCGGTGGCGAGACCCAGTCCCGACGTCGCCCCGGTCACCAGCGCCCGCTTCCCGTCCAGCCGCGGTGGGGACACCCAACCGGCGGTGCGGCCGCGCAGCGCCGGTCCGATCGAGGAGAAGCTGCCCACGACGGTCGCCTCGAGGACCTCGTCGACGGCCGCTGCGACCAGGCCGCCCGCCGGCGGGCGGTCCCGGGGGACGGCGGGGCCGCCCAGGACGGCCCGCAGGCCGGCCACACCCCTGTCGCCGATGCGGTCGAAGAGCAGCCCGAGGAACGGGTTGGCCGGTGCGAGGCCGCCCCGGAGGGTCAGGTCCGCGTCGTAGGTGAGGATCGAGCCCCCGTCCGCGGCGGGCACCACGGTCATGGTGTCCTCGGACCGGATCGTGTCCGACTCGCCCAGCAGCACCACCCGCCGGGGCCGGTCGTAGTCCACGATGCGGTAGTCGAGCGGCGTCGTCCGGGACCCGACCCGCACCTCGAGCCGGAACGCGCTGCCCGGCCCGATCTCCCCCGGGTCCAGGCGCTCGGAGGTGGCCGTGCCCGGATCCCACTCGGCCGCGTTGGCGAAGTCGGCCAGGTAGTCGAAGGTCTCCTCGGCCGGGCGGGTCGAGAGGACGATTCCCCGGTATCGGGCCATGGTGGATCCTCCCGTGGGGCTCGGGTGCGTTCGGCGGCCGGGCCGGCGGACGACCCGATCGCCCTCCCAAATATACTGAGCGGCCTGCGGCTTCCGATCGGCGTCATCCCGACCGGGTGCCCGCTCCGAAGTCAGTCGATGGGTCATGGAGACGATGGGATGCGGGCAGGACGGATGACGATCGCCATCGTGGGCACCGGGGTGTCCGGGCTGGTCTGCGCCCACCTCCTCGCACGCTCCCACGACGTCACGCTGTTCGAGGCCGACGACCGTCCGGGGGGCCACGCCCACACCGTTCGGGTGGACCTGCCCGACGGGACCTTCGACGTCGACACCGGCTTCCTCGTCTACAACGAGCGGAATTATCCGGGCCTCATCGCCCTCTTCGAGGACCTGGGTGTCGCCACCAAGCCCAGCGACATGAGCTTCGGCGTGCGCGACGAGGTCAGCGGACTCGAGTGGAAGGGAACGTCCTTCGGCACGGTCTTCGCCCAGCGCCGGAACCTGGTGCGTCCGGCGTTCCTGCGGATGCTGGGGGACGTCGTCCGCTTCAACCGCAGGGCGCGCGCCCTGCTCGACGGCCCGCCCGACGCCTCCCTCTCGCTCGGCGACCTGTTGGAGGAGGGCAGATGGTCGTCCCCGTTCCTGGACTGGTACCTCGTCCCGATGGGCTCGTCGATCTGGTCGGCGGACCCGTCGACGTTCCTCGACATGCCCGCCGTCACCTTCGCCCGGTTCTTCGCCAACCACGGCCTGCTCGAGTACGGCAACCAGCCCGGCTGGCGCACGGTCGACGGCGGCTCCCGGACCTACGTCGACGCCGTCCTGGCCCGCCTCCGGACCCGGGTGCGGCTCCACGAGCCGGTCACCAAGATCACCCGGACCGCCGACGAGGTCGAGCTGCACACCTCGTCCGGACCGGAGCGGTTCGACCAGGTCGTGGTGGCGACCCACAGCGACCAGGCCCTCGAGCTGCTGTCGGACCCGTCCCGAGCCGAGCGGGACGTCCTCGGAGCCATCCGCTACCAGGACAACCGGGCCACGCTCCACACCGACGTGCGGCTCCTGCCGGCCAACCGCAGGGCGTGGGCCAGCTGGAACTACCACCGGGTCGCCGACCCGCGGGGCCGTGCCACCCTCACCTACCGCCTGCGCAGCCTCCAGGGCATCACGTCGGACGACGAGCTCCTGATCACCCTCAACCGGGACGACGCCATCGACCCCTCCACCGTCCTGCGCTCGTTCGACTACGCCCACCCCGTGTACGACCGGGGCGCCATCGCGGCCCAGGCCCGCCACCAGGAGCTGAACGGGCGGAACCGCACCTGGTTCGCCGGCGCCTACTGGGGCTACGGCTTCCACGAGGACGGCGTCGAGAGCGCCCGGGTGGTGTGCCGCCGACTGGCGGGCGAGGACCTGTGAGCGCACCGGCACCGGCGCGACCGCGCGCTCCGCTCCCGGGTCCCGTCCCCACGCTGCGTAGCGGCGTCTACGAGGGACGCGTGACCCACCACCGGTTCACCCCGGTCGACCACCGCTTCACGTACCGCATCGCCATGGTCCTCCTCGATCTCGACGAGATCACCGCCGTGTGCCGCCTCCATCCGCTCTGGAGCACCGAGCGGGCCAACGCCGTCTCGTTCCGTCGCCGCGACCATCTCGGCGACCCGTCGGTACCGCTCGACGTCGCGGTGCGCGGGCTCGTGGAGGAGCGGACCGGCGTCCGACCGAGGGGCCCGATCTCCGTGCTCACCCAGCTGCGTACGTGGGGTTGGCTGTTCAACCCGATCACCACCTACTACTGCTACGACCCGACCGGTACGACGGTGGAGACCACCGTGGTCGACGTGCGCAACACGCCGTGGCACGAGCGCACCGCCTACGTCCTGGGCGGCACAGGGGTGCACCGGGTGGCCAAGAGGATGCACGTCTCCCCGTTCCTGCCCATGGAGCTCACCCACCGGTTCGACATCGGGGCACCCGGCGATCGGCTGACCCTGGCCGTCGACGACCTCGACGGCGACGAGCTGGTGTTCGCCGCGTCGATGGCGCTGTCGCGCCTTCCTGCCGGAAGGCGGGCGCAGGGACGGATGCTGTGGCGGTTCCCCCTCATGACGATGCGGGTGTCCTGGGGCATCTACCGCCAGGCCCTCGCACTCCGGGCCAAGGGCGTGCCCTTCCACCGGCATCCGGATCGGCCGGACGGGACGTACGGGAAGGCGCGCCGCGGCGGCGTCCGCCGACGGGGACCGGGGGGCTGAGGATGGCCGAGCTCCCGATCGGCTGGCTGGGCCAGCGTGGCGGCACACCCCTGGCCGCCGCGTTCCTGCGCCTCCTGGCATCCCACCTGCGCGGCGGCACGCTGACCGTGGTCGACCCCGACGGGACCCACCGATTCGGTTCGGGCGCGCCCGAGGTGACGGTGGTGGTCCACGACCCGTCCGTCTACTGGAGCACGCTGCGCCAGGGTTCGGTCGGTCTCGGCCGGGACTACGCGGACGGTCTGTGGGACTGCGACGACCTCACCACGTTGACCCGGGTGCTCCACCGGGGACTCCGGCCGGTCACCTCGGTCCAGGACCGGGTCGGTCGGGCCGTCGGCGTCTCGACCGACTGGTTCCGCCGGCTCCGGCCGCCGTCGCCACGGGCGGACCGGCACAACATCCGGACCCACTACGACCTGTCGAACGAGTTCTTCGCCCTCATGCTCGACGAGACGATGATGTACTCCTCGGCGGTGTTCACCCGGCCGGGAATGGAGCTGGCCGAGGCCCAGCGGGCCAAGCTCGACCGGCTGTGCACCAAGCTCGACCTCGGCCCCGACGACCACGTGGTCGAGATCGGGACCGGGTGGGGCGGGTTCGCCTGCCACGCGGCGGCCAATTACGGCTGCCGGGTCACGACCACGACCATCTCGGACGCCCAGTTCTCCTATGCCGCGAAGCGGGTCGTGGACGAGGGGCTGGCCGACCGGGTGACCGTCCTCGACAGGGACTACCGCGAACTGGACGGCACCTTCGACAAGCTCGTCTCCATCGAGATGATCGAGGCCGTCGACTGGCGCCAGCACGACACGTTCTTCCGCACCTGCGCCGGCCTCCTGCACGAAGAGGGCCTCATGGCCCTCCAGGCCATCACCATCGACGACCGCAGCTTCGAGCGGGCCAAGAACGGCACCGACTTCGTGCGCGAGTACATCTTCCCCGGCGGGTGCCTCCCGTCGCTGGAGGCGATCGGCCGCTCGCTCCGCCGGGCCACGCCGTTCGCGGTGGTGGATGTCGAGGACATCGGCCGCCACTACGCCGAGACCCTCCACCGCTGGTACCGGAACCTGGCCGGAAGTGCCGACGAGGTCGACCGCATCGGGCTCGACGAGCGGTTCCGGCGGCTGTGGGACTTCTACCTCTGCTACTGCGAGGGCGCCTTCCTCGAGCGCCACATCTCCGACGTCCAGATGGTCCTGGCCATGCCCGGGTGGCGGGCGCCGATGTCGGTGCGGGACTCCGCCGGCACCGGGGCGGGCGGCTACCCGACGCTGCGGATCTGATCGGCCTCCCAGAAGGCGCGCAGCGAGGCCAGCTTGCCGTCCGGGCCCCGCCGGTAGCAGTACACACCGTCGACCTCGACGGCACCGCCACCCGCGAACCCGATGCGGATGACCCCGACGTTGGCCACCTCGTCGCCGCACAGGAACGACTGGTGGATGGTGAACCGGATCGACTCGTTGACCCCGATGACGTTGTCGTAGAACGCGGCGATGGCGTCGAGTCCCCGATGGCCGTTGCCCTCGGGGTCGAAGGCCGAGGGGCCGACCGGGTCCTGCACCACGGCGTCCTCGGCGAACAGGGCCAGCCACGCCGCCCGGTCGCCCGCCTCGACGGCGGCCATGGACGCCCGGCCCAGGTCGCGGGCGGTCGGCAGGCCGGATCCTTCGGCACTCACCGTTCGACCTTCGCCATGACGTCGTCGGCGAAGCGGCGGAGGTTGTCCAGCTTGGCCTGCAGGGGCTCGGTGTCCGGTCCGACGTCGTAGGGCCACCGGAACCCGACGATCACGTCGGTGACACCCGACTCCTCCAGGCGCCGGATGCCGTCGACGGTGAAGGCGTCGAGCGAGATCACGTGGACCTCGAAGGGCCGGTCGGTCGTGCCCTCCTCCTCGCGGAGCCGGTGGAGTTCGGTGAGCAGCCCGGGGAGGTCGGCCGGGTCACCACCGCCGTGGAGCCAGCCGTCGCAGCGGGCGGCCCGGCGGAGCGCCGGCCTGGCGTGACCGCCCACCAGGATCGGCAGCGGCTCGGTCGGCGTCGGGCTCATCAGGACCGAGGGGAGGTCGTAGCACTCGCCGTGGTACTCGAAGTAGCCGCCGGCCGACAGGCCGCGCACCACGTCGACGGCCTCGTCCATGCGCTTCCCGCGGCCCTCCCACGGGACGTCCACCAGCCGGTAGTCGTCCGGCCACGGGCTGGTGCCGACACCGAGCGACAGCCGGTTGCCGGTCAGGACGGCCACCGAGGTGGCCTGCTTGGCCACGATCAGCGGGTGGCGCATCGGGAGCTTCAGGACGAAGGTGACGAACCGGATCCGCTCGGTCACCGCCCCCATGGCCGGGATGAGGGAGAACGGCTCGAGGAACGGCTTCCCCTCGAGGAACTCCCGGGTGCCGTCGGGATTGAAGGGATAGGTCGAGTCGGACACCTCGGGGTAGCAGAGGCTGTCGGGCACGACCATGGAGTCGTACCCCGCCTCCTCGGCCGCCCGGGCCAGGGGCAGGTAGTAGCTCGGGTCGACCATCGACTCCGCGTACGAGAACCGCATCAGACGTCCCTCCATTCGACGTGGGCCCGGACGGCACCGTCGTCATCGATCCAACCGCTGCCACCGGCGAGGTCGAGCATGCCGGCGAAGTCCCCCTCCCACCCGTCCCCGAGCACCGTGCCGGCGTCGTCCGCCGCCCGTGCCGCCAGGCCCCGGAGTGCGTCCGGGGGGATCCGGACGTCACCGTCGGCGTCGACCCGTCCGGCGCCGCTGGCCTCGAGTGCCGCGGCCAGCCCCGCCCGGGACCGGTCGTCGGCCTCGCCGGGGCGCTCGGCCCGTGCGCTCACCACCAGCGACCCGAAGTCCTCCCATCCCTCGAGCCACACGCGGCCGCCTGCCAGGTCGACCAGGACCTCCACCGCAGGGCCGCTCAGTCCAGCGGGGGCCGGGCGATGCCGGCGGACCGGAGTCGCTCGGCCACCCAGTGCACGCCGTCCGGGTCGGACATGTGTTCGGCCCAGCCGTCCAGCAGCTGCTCGACCGCCTGGCGGGTCGGGATGGTCCCGAGGACGGACACCACGAGCGAGTCGACGGCGGTGTCCTCGACCTCCACGTCGCCGAACGGGGTCCACGTGTCGGCCTCGGGCGTCAGCTCGAGCATGGCGTAGAGCTCGCCGGTGTCCTCCACCCAGCTGAGCTCGTACCGGCTGCCCTTGGCGTCGAACCAGTTGTTGCCGAACTCGACCTCCGCCGACCGTCGACGGCGCTCGTCGGCGCTGTAGAACTGCTCGATGTCCATGGCTCTCCTGACATGACGGCGGAGCCGGGGCCCGGGCCGCGGCCGGGGCCGACCCGGCACCTTTCGGGGCCCGACGTTAGCCGGTGCCCCCGCCGGGGCCGGAACCCACCGGCCCCGGCGGGCGGGCGCGGTGGTGCGGGCCGCGGCCCCGTGCGCCCGGGGTCTGGCTACGATCTCGGCATTCGAAAGGATCCGTGATGAAGCTGTCCCCCGTCCGCACCGCCCTCGCCCTCCTCTTCATCTTCATCGGCTGCTTCGGGACCGCGTATGCGGCCGCCGGGATGCTCACCGCGCTGCCGGCGCCGGCCGTGGGCGGGACCTGCGGGCCGAGCACCGGATCGGAGACGGCGCTCGAGGCGCTGGCCGAGCCCGGCTCCATCGGCGCCGGCCCCGAGCCGCCCACGTCGAACGCCACCGCGCACCACCAGTGGCAGACCTTCGTGCAGCAGTGCCAGACCCTCGCCGATCGACGGGGACTCGCCTCGCTGGCCGTCTTCGTGGCCTCGGTGGCGGTCGCCGTCATCGGGCTCCTCTGGGTCCTGCGCGGGTCCCGCAAGGACGGTGACGCCGACGAGACCTCGGACGGGCCCTCCGAGTGGCCCGTCGAACCCCGGTCCGGCGACCCTGCCGAGCTGGTGGGGGCCGGCGCGGTGATCGCGCCGCCGTCGGGGGCCGCCGTCGGGACCTGGGGCGAACCGCCCGCCCCGGGGTACGGGCCGGCGCCCTACCCGGCCCCGCAGGCATGGGCCCAGCAGCCGCCCGCACCGCATCCCTATCCTTACGGCCCGCCCCCGGGATACCCGCAGCAGGCCGGATACCCGCCGCCCTATCCGGCACCCCCGGGGTACGCCCCCCCGGGTGCGTACCCGGTCCCCCCGGGCTACGCACCCCCGGCGCCCCCGGCACCCCCGGCGTACCCGGCGGGCCCGACCGCCCCGGCGGGCGCGCCGACCAGCGCGCCGCCCCCTCCGGCGGCGGCCCCGGTCGACGCCGCACCCGAACCGGCGGCGCAGCCCGAGCGGTCCGCACCGCCCGAGCCCTCCGCCGGACCGGGCGGGGCCGGGTCCGGGCCGGTGCACCCGCACGACGACTGATCGGCGTCGGACCGGGCACCGCGCCGGGATCCCGGTCGCTCCGACCGGGGACCGCGCCGGTGGGTTCCGACCACACAGGAGGACAGCGGGACGCGGAGGGATCCGGGTCGGACTCAGGCCGGGTCCCGAGGTGCCGCCATGGCGTGGTAGCCACCGTCCACGTGCAGCACCTCGCCGGTGACGGCCCGGGACAGATCGGACAGCAGGAAGCAGATGGCATCGGCAACGGGTGCAGGGTCGCTGTCCGACCAGGCGAGGGGGCTCGTGGTCGCCCACGCGTCGAGCAGCGCGTCGAAGCGTGGGATGCCACGGGCGGCCCGGGTCAGGAGGGGGCCGGCCGCCACCAGGTTGACCCGGATGCCGCGGCCACCGAGATCGCGGGCCAGATAGCGGGCGGTCGAGCCCAGCGCTGCCTTGCAGACGCCCATCCAGTTGTAGACGGGCCACGCACCACCGTTGGCGTCGAAGTCGAGGCCCACGAGGGACGCTCCGCCTGCCGGCGCCAGCGCCACCACCAGGCGGGCCAGATTGCTCAGACTCCACGCGCTGGTCCGGAACGCCAGCTCGATACCGGCGGGATCGGCGTCCATGAACGGGCCGTCCAGGGCATCCTTCGGGGCGAAGGCCACGGCGTGGAGGGCACCGTCGAACTCGCCGTACCGCGCGCGCAGGATCCCGGTCAGCTCGTCGACCTCGGTTGGCCGGGTGAGGTCCAGGGGGAAGACGTCGAGGGGCTCGCCGGTGGACCCGACCAGCTGGCGCACACGCTCCACGTCTCGAGGGAACGCCGTCACTACGACGTCCGCCCCCAGGGCCGCGCTGCGGCGGGCCGTGGCGAAGGCGATGCTGTCCTCGGTGGCGACACCGGTGACCAGGAACCGCTTGCCGTCCAACAACTCGGGGCTCATGCAGGTACCCTCACTTCCCTGGAGGTGGCTCTGGTGGCGGGGCGGTGGCCGGTTCGGGGCGCCGGGCGCGCAGGTCGCGTCCCGACTGGCGGGACGCGTGACCCAGGGACTCCCGGTAGTCCGTCATCCGACGGCGGAGCCCGGGGGTCTGGATCGCCAGCATCCGGACCGCGAGCAGGGCGGCGTTGGTGGCGTTCCCGATGGCCACGGTGGCCACGGGTACGCCCGTGGGCATCTGGACGATGGACAGGAGCGAGTCCATGCCATCGAGGTGCCGCAGCGGTACCGGAACGCCGATCACCGGGACGGACACGAGCGCCGCGACCATCCCGGGGAGGTGCGCGGCACCTCCGGCTCCGGCGATGACGACCCCCACCCCGGTCGCCTCCACCTCGGCTCCGAAGGCCACCATGTCGAGGGGAGTCCGGTGCGCCGACACGATCCGCAGTTCGTTCGGGACCCCGAACTCGTCGAGCACGGCGGCCGCCGGCTCCATGACCGGCAGGTCCGACGCGGAACCCATCACGATGGCGACGCGGGCGGGTGGACGCTGCCCGTCCCGGCGGTCGCCGCTCACGAGAAGAACCTCCCGGCCGCGGTCCGGGCGTTGTCCAGGGCCTCGGCCGCCGAGTCGGCGAGTGCCGTCACGTGCCCCACCTTTCGCCCCGTCCGGGGGGTCTTCTGGTACAGATGGACGTGCACGCCCGGGACCGCGAGCGCCCGGGGGAGGCGCCCGACCAGCTCCGTCGTCCCGTCGGCGATCAGGTTGACCGTCGCTCCCGGCCTCACGATCCCCGTGTCCCCGAGCGGCCAGTCGAGGACGGCCCGCAGGTGCTGGTGGAACTGGGAGGTGGCACAGGCCTCCATGGTGATGTGGCCCGAGTTGTGCGGCCGCAGTGCGAACTCGTTCAGGAGGAGCCGACCGTCCCGCGTCACGAAGAATTCCGCCGCGGCGATGCCGGTCGCGTCGAACCCCTCCAGGACCGACCGGGCCCACGACGTGCCCTGCCGCACGACGGGTTCGGGCAGGTCGGCCGGGATCGTGAGCTCCCGGCAGATCCCCTCCACCTGCAGCGTGCCGATGGGCGGGTAGGTCGCCGTGAAGCCCGACGGACTGCGGGCGATCAGGAGGGCAAATTCGGCGGAGATGTCGAGGTGCTCCTCCACGATCCACCGTGGCCCGTCGCCGGCACCGTCGGTCGCCAGGGCGCGTTCGGCGGCGGCGGCGTCCTCCACGACCGACACGCCCCGTCCGTCATAGCCACCCCGGCGGGCCTTGAGCACGACGGGCCACCCGTGCCGCTCGGCGAAGTCACGGACGTCGGCGGACGTCGACACGGGCACGAACGCCGGCACCTCGACGGCGACGTCACCCAGCCCGCTCACCGCTCCCCGGGCGAAGAGCTTGTCGCACCCCAGGGCCAGGGCCTCGGCACGGGGACGGACGACATACCCCTCCGCCGCCATCTCCCGGAGGGTCTCCAGCGGGACCAGTTCGTGGTCGAAGGTCAGCACGTCGGCCGTTGCGGCCAGCCGGCGCAGCAGGGCGGCGTCGTCGGCACTGCCGAGCGTGTAGGTCGCGCCGGCGGTGACGGCCGGGTCCGTGGGTGACCCCGCCAGCACGTGGAGTTCGATGCCGTAGTCGATGGCGGCCTGGTGGGTCATCCGGGCCAGCTGCCCGGCGCCGACCATCACCACCTTCGTGGCGGTCGCCGACGGTCCGGCGCGGCGTGCCGCGTCCTGGACCATGCCTCCTCCCGCGGCCCTCACTGGAAGTACTCCGGACGGCTGACGTAGGTATCCGAGACCATCAGCACCCCCGGACGGCTGTCCAGGAGCGCCCGGAGTCCGTCCAACAGGTCGGCCACCCGATCCGAGGGCAGGACCACGATGAGGAGGGCCAGGCCGTTGCGGTCGTTGAAGAGCAGGCGGCCCTGGTGGTAGCCGGCGTGTCCGAGGCCGGACACGTTCGACACGGCGGTGAATCCGGTGGCCCCGACCTCGGCGAACAACTCCGCCACGGCGGCGGACTCCTCACCCCCGACCACCACCTCGATCTTGGTCATCGCCGTCAACTGCCACGCGTCATCCATGGTGGGCCTCCTGTTCGCTCGTCGGGCGGTGGTCGTGACGTGAGGTCGTCGTCGCTGCCGGCGGATCCCACGAGACCCAGGTGCCGTCGACCCGGCGGAGCATCCACGGGGCCGATCGTGTGTCGCGGGCGGCGAGGTGCACCCATTGGCCGCCGAAGAGCTCGCACAGCACCGGATTCCGGGCGATGACCCCGTCGATCCGCGAGATGGGTGCCTCCACCACGGCGAGGAGGCGCAGCGGTTCGTGGAACGCGCGGTCCCCCGTGAACAGCGACTGCAGCGGCAGTCCGACCTTGAGGTCGCCCGCGGCGCCCTCCGTGACCCCGACACCGGCGACGATGTTGTGCACGGCCTTGTCCCCCGCGGCGAACACCTCGGGGTCCACCGTCGAGAAGTAGTACTGCATGTTGATCCAGTGGGCGACGACCATCGGCGCCGTCAGGATCGTCTCGAGGGCCGTGCCGTCCGGGTCGACACCGGGGTCGTAGGAGTGGAGGAAGGCGCGGCGGCGAAGATCCACCCCGGCGCTCATCGTGCGCGGCCCGACGATGAAGGAGGCGTTCCTCGCCAGCCCCCACTCCGGCTGCAACTCGGCCCAGTCGGCCGACCGGCGCCGGACCGCGTCCACAGGTTCACCGTCCGCCCCGGGGTCGAGATCGACGAGTCGCTCGGCCGCCAGGGCCGCCCCGGCGCGGTCGAGATCCTCGCGCAGTGCTGCCACCGCACGACGATGCTGCTCCGGCACGAGATGGAGGTCGTAGAGCGAGAAGGTGTCCGTCGCCGTGTCGTGCTCCGCTGCCACGAACCGGGTGGTGGCCGGAATCACGATGCCGCGCTCCGCGAGCAGCGCCCGCACCGGCTCCCGGTTGAGGATCGCACAGGCGGCGCGCGCGCTGACGGCGCCGCGGTTCCCCCCACAGGCGCCGCAGTCGAGGGATGCTGCGTGCGGGTTGTTCTCGGTCGTGCTCCCGTGGCCGCAGAGCACGACGAGGGGAGCGAAGCCCCGGGTCAGCCCCATGGTGGTGAGCGCGGTCTCGGCGAAGAGGGCCTGTTCCACGTCCGGCATTCCCGAGCGCTCGGGATCGGGATCGATCAGCGTCGGCGCCGGCGGGGAGAGGAGGGCCGACAGCCGCCGGCGGGACCGGGAGAACCGGCTCGGGCGCAGCGTCCTGGCCGCGAGGACCGGCGCGGCGACGAACCCACCGGCCTCGGCCAGGAGGAACGGGGCCACACCGTGCTCCCGTGCCCGTGCGAAGGCATGACCGCCCTGGGCCCGGGCCTGGTCGCCGGCGAGCCGGCGCCGTGCGGCCGCGTCCTGGCCGTCCGCGGCGCGCTCCTCCATGTCCACCGTCGGGGACAGGAGGACGGGGAGCAGATCGACGTGCTCGGCTCCGAGTGCCCGGTAGCGGAGCGGGAGGCCGAAGAATCCGGCGAACCCGAACGTCTCGTAGCGTCCCTCCGATTCGAGGTGCCGACGGATCCCCTCCGAACGCGTGTCGATGCAGAACACGACCTGGGCGTCCGCATCCGGGGCCGCCTCGGCACCCACCGGTGCGAGCTGTCGGAGCAGGTCGTCCCGGTACCGGTGCTCCAGTGCCAGCAGCCAGGCACTGCCGGCCCGGTCGCGGTCCAGCGACGCGAGGGCGGCCTGCGCCGCGTGGCTCAGCCCGGGGACGCTGCGCGGGTCGTGGACGGTCCGCGGCCGGGTCGAGGCGCGAGGCGCCAGAGGACCGGGGCGGCCCGGCCGTTCCTGGCGCCAGACGGTGTCGTAGGCGAGGCGGACGGCCACGAGGTCGACGATCTCCAGGCGTGGACCCGGCGCGCCCACCGGGGCCCAGCGGGACCGCCACTTGGCATGGGCCGACCAGCCGGGCAGCGCCACGAGTTGGGAGACGAACTCCCTGCGCCACTCGTCGCGCTCGAGGCCGAGTTCGCCGAGGCACCAGGCGAGAGCGTCCTCGGCCCGCTCCGGCAGGTCCGCCAGACGCGCCCGGCCCGCCCGGCCGAGCAGCGAACCCGTACCCGGATCCACCCGGACGGCGGCGCGCCACGACGTGTAGAAGGCGGCATCGGGCGCTCCCGGGAGCTTGCCCGCGAGGAATGCGGCACACCACTTGGCGACCTGGCGGTTCACGTCGACCGACGAGACGGGCGACGACGAGGACCACCACGCCAGGTCCTCGGGGGGCCGGCTCGATCCGGCGGACGCCGCGCCCAGTTCGCGGGCGGCGGACTCCACGTCGGCCGAGGTGACCCGTCCGGACGCCAGGGCGTCGGTGAAGTAGTCCGGGCTCGGTAGGCCGCTCGCCCCGAACACCATGCGGGCCACCGACACCACGGCGTCGAACCCGAGTTGGCGCAGGTCCCAGAAGGGGTTGACCGCGATGAAGGTACCGAGGGGCCACAACGGCCCGATCACCCGGGCGGCCTCGTCGAGCTCGACGAGCATCCGGGCCCGACGGGAGGAGGAGATCCCGGTCATGCCGCGCGCTGCACGGTCGCGTCACCGACGGTGGGGACCGCCCGGAGGTCGAGGGGGGGACGGGCGGCCCCGACGCGCCGGGTGGCCCCGGGAGACGGCGCGCCGAGATCGATGAGCGCCATCCGCATGCGGAGGCCGAGGACAGGGGTGCGCAGCAGGAGCGAGGCCAGGCCACCGCCGGCCGCGACGGCGAGCAGCAGCCAGGGATCGAGTGCGGCGGACCCGACCGCGGGAAGGTCCGGTCCGACCCAGGCGAAGAGACCGGTGGCGACGAGCGCGTAGAGGGCACTGGCCGCCACGAGCAGGCAGGCGCTGAGCACGGCGCGTTCGGGATGATGTCTCGTCCAGAGGGACCACGCAGCCACCCCCGCGGTCACGGCCACGAAGAGCGCCAACGGTCCGCTGGCCCGGTGGGCGGAGCTGCCCGGGACGAGCAGGACGATACCCAGCGAAGCGAGGGCGGCGCTGCCGGCCAGGACGACCCGACCCAGGGTCGGACCGCGGCCCGGATCGGGTGCGACACGGCCGGGTCGCGACATCTGGCCGCCGGAGCCGAGGAAGAGCGTCGCCTTGAAGAAGGCGTGCCCGACCAGATGCACGATGCCCGCACCGAAGGCGCCCACGGCACACTCGGCGACCATGAAGCCCATCTGGCCCATGGTCGAGTAGGCGAGTTCGGACTTGACGTCGGAGCACTGGGCCATGGTCGACGTGGCCACGACCGCCGTGGCGGCCGCAACCGTGAAGGCCACGACCATCGCCACCGCCGAACCCGACGTGATCGCCCCCGTCCGGATCAGCAGGATCCCACCGCCGTTCACGAATCCGGCGTGCAGCAGCGCGGAGACCGGTGTGGGCGCGGCCACCGTGCCGGGTAGCCAGGGTCCGAAGGGACCCTGGGCGCAGCGGGCCAGGGCTGCGACCACGACGAGCAGGGCGACGACGGATCCGGTGCCGCCCAGTCGGCGGGCGACCTCCGGCAGGGAACCACCCCCGGACAGGGCGACGTTGCCGATGCGGATCGTCACGATCAGGATCGCCACCACGAGTGCCCCGTCGCCGACCACGAAGGCGGCTCCCGCCCGCCGGGCGCTCGACCGCACACCCGGGAGGTCCGGCCGGTAGCCGACGATGGCGAGGAAGGACGCGGACGCGGACACCCAACCGACGAGGAGTCCGGCCAGCGTGGTCGAGGCGGCGACGACGGCCATGGAGGCGACGAGCACACCGGCACCGACGACGAACCGCGGCGATCGCGGATCGGTCCGGAGGTAGCGGACCGAGAACGTCTGGACGACGGCCCCGATCCCGAGCACGAGTGCCATGAGTGTCACGGTGAGCCGGTCCGCGACCAGACCGAAGAGGACGCCCCGGCCGGAACGGACGTCGGCGGAGACGGTGCCGTGGACGGCGACGAGGAGCACCAGGAGTGCCGCCAGCAGCACACCGGTCCAGTGCAGTGCCGCACTCGACCGGGCGCCCCTCTGGCGACCACCCGGCAGGACGACCGTCAGGCCGACCCCGACCAGTGGGGCCACGATCGCCCCCACGAGGCAGACCCGCGCCATCGCCGTCATCGGGTCTCCCTCCGGCGGTGGTTCGAGTGACGTGTCATTGGGCGGTGCTCCCGGTTCATACGATTTTTACTTCGTGAGTTTTAACCCGTGATTTTGCCATCGTCAAGTCGCTGTGGGGATCGGAGCCGAAAAACCGGCACCGCACTTCACGAAGCGGAGTACGTTGACGGTGATGAGCGCAGCCGACGCCCCGGGCGGCAAGCCAGGCTGGACCTTCCTGACCAATCACGGCCACGTGCTGGTCTGCATCGCCACGGATCCGGAGATCCGAGGTCGGGACATCGCCACCCGGGTGGGCATCACGGAGCGGGCCGCCCAGGCGATCATCGCCGACCTCGTCAGCGAGGGGTACCTCCAACGGTCACGCGTCGGGCGACGCAACCACTACCGGATCGACATGGACCGCAAGCTCCGCCATCCGCTCGAGCACTCGCACCACATCGGTGAGCTCCTGATGCTCGCCACGCCCGATCCCGACCGTGCCCCGGCCGATCCCCCGCACGACCGCTGACCGGAGCCGACCGGGGCACGCGTGCCCGCCGAGCGCGACCAGGTGGGGCAGGCAGGGATCGAACCTGCGACCGAGGGATTATGAGTCCCCTGCTCTGACCACTGAGCTACTGCCCCGCCACGGGTGGTCCCGCATGCGTCCCGGTCCTCCCCGGGCAGGCAGCGTACCTTCCCCCCGCCCTCCACGGCCCCGGTGCCGCCGACGGCGGAGCCGGGGCGTCGCGCTCCCGGGCGGGGAACGCACCGCCCGCCGGTCGGCGGCGCTCACTCGGTGGCGATGGCGGCCAGTACGTCGAGCCTGGCGGCACGGCGGGCGGGCCAGCTGGCCGCGCCCAGGCCGAGCAGTCCGGCCAGCACGAGGAAGACCACCAGGCTCGACACCGGCACGACGATGTCGGTGATCCCCTGGTCCTTCAGGGCCGAGGCGAAGGCGACGCCCAGCGCCGTGCCCACGGCCACGCCGATGATGGCGCCGAACAGCGACAGGATCACCGACTCCGAGCGGATCATGGACCGCACCTGGCGACGGCGCATCCCGACGGCCCGCAGCAGGCCGATCTCGCGGGTGCGTTCGAAGACCGAGAGCATCAGCGTGTTGACGATCCCGATGAGGGCGATCACGACGGCCAGCGCGAGCAGTACGTAGACCAGGCCGAGCAGCTGGTTCACCTGCGCCTGCTGCGCCTTCTCGAAGGCGGCCCGGGTCTGCAGCTTCACGTTGGGGTAGGCGGCGACCGTCCGTTCGAGTGCGGACCGGGTCGTGGCCGCGCCCGACGTCTTCACCAGCACGGCGACCGGCAGGGGCGCGGCGAAGTGGGACAGGAAGTAGCCGTCCCCCACGACGTAGCTGCCGAGGAGTGCGTTGGGCTTGTAGACACCGCCGACCCGCACGGTCGAGCTCCCCGTCTGGGCGAAGGTCACCGGAAGCACCGACCCCACCGTCAGGTGCTTGCGGTTCGCCGTCGTGGTGTCGACCAGCAGCTCACCGGCGGCCAGCGCCGGGGCCCCCGTACCCTGGTCGATGCGCAGGATCGCCGTCCGGGACAGGTTCCGGGCCGACACCGCGGTCAGTGTCGATACCGATCCGTGGACCTCGAACTGCCCGCTGTAGACCGTGGACACCGCGGTCACGCCGGCGACGTCCGCCACCGCCGGTGCCACGGCGTTGGAGAAGCCCGGGGCCCCGACCCCGGAGGCGGTGATGATGTAGTCGGCGTTGACGGCGTTGTCGACGCTGCTGGTGGCCGACCGCGACACCGAGGCACCGAACACGGCGATCGTCGACACCAGTGCGAGTCCGACCATCAGCGCCGAGGACGTCTGCGCCGTGCGCCGGGGGCTCCGCATCGAGTTCTCCCGACCGAGCCGTCCGGCGGTGCCGAGCAGCCGGGCCAGGGGCCGTCCGAGCGCGCCGGCCATCGGCCGGGCGACCACCGGGGCGAGCATGCCGATCCCGAGGAAGGCCAGCACGGCCCCCAGGCCCACCAGCTGGATGGCCGGTGCCGTGAGGCCGAGCGCGAGGGCGGTGCAGCCGGCGATCCCGATCACCGAGCCGAGGACGATCCGCCGTCCCGAGGACTCCCCCGGGTCGCTGCGCTGGTCGGCGAGGGCGGCGACCGGGGGGATCCGGACGGCGCGGCGGGCGGGGCTGACGGCCGAGACCACGGTCACCCCGACCCCGACGGCCAGTGCGGCGACCACCGTACGTGTCAGGAAGACCAGCGGTCCGGTGGGGAGGGTGATGCCGAAGGCCCGCAGGAGGGCCTCGAGGCCCACGGCGGCGAGCACGCCGAGCCCGAGGCCGACGAGCGAGGCCGCCGCGCCGACGATCCCGGCCTCGAGGAGCACCGAGCGGAAGACCTGCCGGCGGCTGGCCCCGACGATCCGCAGGAGTGCCAGCTCCCGGGTCCGCTGGCCGACGATGATCGAGAAGGTGTTGAAGATGGTGAAGCCGCCCACGAACAACGAGATGAACGCGAACACCAGCAGAGCCGTGGAGAAGAACCCCAGCGCCTGGTTGATGGCGTTGGACTGCTCGTCGGCGACGGTCTGGCCGGTGACGACCTCCACGCCGGGGGGCAGGACGGCGGCGATCCCGCGCTGGACGGTGGCCCGGTCGGCCCCGGGCGTCGTGAGGACGTCGATGGCGTTGTACTGACCGGGCAGGTCGAACAGCTGCTGCGCCGTCGGCAGCCAGAACGCGGCGAGGGTCGCCCCGGCCAGGTTGTCGGCGGTCCCGAAGCGGGCGATGCCGGTGAGCGTGAACGTCTGCGCCGGCCCGGCCAGGAGGACCTTCACCCGGTCGCCCACGACGAAGTGGTACTTCGTCGCCGTGCCCCGGTCCATGACGACGTCGTGCGGCGTGGTGGGCGCCGTCCCCTGGACCAGGGTGAGTGCCGACAGCTTCGGGTCGGGGTCGAACGACACGCCGATGGTCGGTGCCCCACCGGTGCTCACGGCCTTCCCGTCGGGGGCCACGAACTGGGCGTAGCCCCCGACGGTCCCCTGGGCGGCCGCCACGCCCGGGACCGCCCGAACCGGGCCGAGCAGCGAATCCGGGATCGCCTTGCGCTGGGCGCCGCTGCCGGTCGTGCCGGTGAACGCGGCCTTGCCCCGGACCTCGAAGTCGACGCTCTGGTAGATGTGCCCGAACAGGGTCGTGAAGGTGGCGTGCAGTGTGTCCGTCAGCACCAGGGTGCCGGAGATGAACGTAACCCCGAGCACGACGGCCAGCGCGGTCAGCGCCAGGCGGAGCTTGTGGGCGAGGAGGCCCGAGACGGTCACCTTCCACACGTCAGCCGTCCAGGCGCTTCATCTGCTCCAGCACGGAGTCCGCCGTCGGCTCGAACAGCTCCCCCACGACCCGGCCGTCGGCCAGGAACACGACGCGGTCCGCATGGGCCGCACCCCGGGCGTCGTGGGTCACCATCACGATCGACTGGTGGAACTCGGTGACCGAACGGCGGAGGAAGGCCAGCATCTCGGCCGAGGCGTTGGAGTCGAGGTTGCCGGTCGGCTCGTCGGCGAAGATCAGGTCGGGACGGCCGATGAGGGCCCGGGCGCAGGCCGCCCGCTGCTGCTGGCCGCCGGACAGTTCGCTCGGACGGTGGTCGAGCCGGTCGGCGATGCCCAGCTGGTCGACCAGGTAGGTGAACCACGCCTCGTCGACCTTCCGCCCGGCCAGGTCGGCGGGCAGGGTGATGTTTTCCGCGGCGGTCAGGGTGGGCACCAGGTTGAACGACTGGAAGACGAATCCGACACGGTCCCGGCGCAGCCGGGTGAGGCCGGCGTCGTCGAGCCGGCCGATCTCGAGTTCGCCGATGAAGGTGCGGCCCGAGGTCGGCGTGTCCAGGCCGGCCATGCAGTGCATCAGGGTGGACTTTCCCGACCCCGAGGGGCCCATGACGGCGGTGAACCTGCCCCGCTCGAACTCCACGTCCACGCCGGCGAGTGCGTGCACGACGGCGTCGCCCGAGCCGTAGGTCTTGACCAGTCCGACGGCACGGGCGGCCGGCGGCGGCGCAGCCGGTCCGGCCGGAGGGGCCGGGAGTTCGTCGGCGGTTGTCATGGGTCGGCCTCCTCGACGGGTCCCGGCCGGTCGGCGGGGCAGGGTCCGGGGCCGGGCGGTCCGCCACCCGGTCCCGGGTGGGGCCGCGGCGTGCGCGGGCGGCGGTCCCGGACGATGCTACCGGCCGGACCCCACCGTCGCGGTGTCCGGCGGGCCCCGTCGTCGGCCGGGGCGCCGGCGACCGGGACTCCGGCGGTCGGGTTCAATGGCGGTCGGCCTCAATTGTGGTGTGGCGGGCGCTCGTGTTCCTGGCGCTCGGCCCAGCACCGGTCGCAGTCCTCGCACGAGGAGCGTCCCCCGCCTCCCCCACGGTGGAGGCCGGGATGGCCGCAGTAGGGGCAGGTCTCGGCTGTTCCCATCGGGCACCTCCTGCGTCGGGTGGACCGGGACGGCGGCGGTGGTCCGGGGACGGTCCCCCGCAGTCGTGCCGGGGCGCCGTCCCGACGATGGCTCCGGGGGTGAGACTCGAACTCACAACCCTCTGATTAACAGTCAGATGCTCTGCCGATTGAGCTACCCCGGAAACGGTGCCACCACGCCTGCTCCGTCCTCCTCGGGCGGCCCCGGCGTGCCAGAGGAGATTAGCCGTTCGTCACCCCCTCCCGGATCCCGGGTGCACGCCGGCGCGAACCGGGGCACAATGGCGACCGTGAAGTTCCGAGTCGCCACCGCAGCCGCCTTCGTCGCCGGATTCGCGCTCGGCTCCCGATCGGGCGGCACCCGCCTGCGGGTCGTGGCCGACGACGGCTCGACGGTGCGTCCCCGCACCGGGACCGGCCACCTCCGTGGCCTCCCGACCAAGGCGCGTGCGGTCGCCGTGCTGGGTACCGTCCGGATCCGCGACGCCGTCGGCGTGCGCCTGGGCTGGCGGGACGGCGAGGAGGCCACCGACGCCCTCGTGATCGAGATGGCGGGCGACCTGGCCACCGCCATCAACGGCCGCAGCACCCTCGCCGGCTGACCGGGCCGGCGCCGGGCGACGCCGCCCGTCGGACGCTGATCTCGGCACTGGCCTCGGCGGGGTGCGTGGCGCCCGACGAGGAGGCCGACGAGCTGGTGGCCGCCGCACCCGACGCCGGCGCCCTCGCCGCGATGCTGGCCCGCCGGGTGTCCGGCGAGCCCCTCGCCTGGATCACGGGCACGACGACCTTCTGCGGGTACACGGTCGGTGTCCGCCCCGGCGTCTACGTGCCCCGCTGGCAGTCCGAGGCCCTGGCCCGCACCGCGTGCCACCTCCTCCCCGGGCGGGGCACCGCCGTCGACCTGTGCACCGGCTCGGGGGCGGTGGCGCTCGTCCTCCAGGCGGGGCGTCCCGGCGCACGGGTGGTGGCCACCGAGTCGGACCCGGTGGCGGTGGCGTGCGCCCGGTCCAACGGCGTCGACGTGCGGATCGGCGACCTCGACGCCCCCCTCCCGGTCGACCTCGCCGGCCGCGTCGATGTCCTGTGCGGGGTGCTGCCCTACGTCCCCCGGGACGCCCTCCACCTGCTCCCCCGCGACGTGGTCGCCCACGAGCCCCGGACGGCCCTGGACGGTGGCGCGGCCGGCCTCGATCTGATCTCCCGGGCCGTGTCCGCCAGCACCCGGTGGGTGGCGCCGGGCGGTTGGCTCCTGCTCGAGGCCGGGGGCGGGCAGTTCCCCGCGGTCCGGGACCTGTTCGCCCGGGCCGGGTACGGGGGGATCCGGGTCCTCGACGACGGCGACGGCGACCCGCGGGTCGTGTGCGGCCGGCTCGGGCCGGCGGGCGTACACCCGGACTAGGCCTCTTCGAGGTAGTCGCGCAGCAGCTGGGCCGACTCGGGGCGCCGCAGCTTGGCCAGCGTCTTGGCCTCGATCTGGCGGATCCGCTCCCGGGTCACGCCGAAGGCCTTGCCCACCTCCTCGAGGGTCCGGATCTTGCCGTCCTCGAGCCCGAACCGGAGCCGGACGACGTCCTGCTCGCGCGGGGTCAGGTGGTTGAGCGCGTCGCGCAGCGCTGCGTCGAGCATGAGCCTCGTGGCCGCGTCGCCGGGCACGACGGCCCCGCGGTCCTCGATGATGTCGCTCAGGCTGAAGTCCTCCTCGTCGCCGATGGGCTGCTCCAGCGAGATGGTGTCCTGGTTGATCCGGAGGATCTCGCGGACCCGCTCGACCGACAGGTCGACGAGTGCGGCGAGCTCCTCGGTCGTGGGCTCCCGCCCGACCTCCTGGTGGAACTGCCGCTGGGCCCAGACCACCTTGTGGATGGTCTCGACCATGTGGACCGGGATGCGGATGGTCCGCGCCTGGTCGGCGATGGCCCGGGTGATGGCCTGGCGGATCCACCAGGTGGCGTAGGTCGAGAACTTGAACCCCTTGGTGTGGTCGAACTTCTCGACCGCCCGCATGAGGCCGAGGTTCCCCTCCTGGATCAGGTCGAGGAAGGCCAGGCCCCGGTTGCGGTAGCGCTTGGCGATCGAGACCACCAGGCGGAGGTTCGCTTCGATCAGCTGGTCCTTCGCCTCGTGGCCGCGGCGGACCAGGCGCTGGTCCGCCCGCCGTTCCGCCCGCGAGGTCGTCCCGGTGATCTCGTCCTCCTGGAGACGCATGGCCGCCTCGGTGCCGACGAGGATCCGTTCCGCCAGCTCGACCTCGAGCGCGGCGTCGAGGAGCTTCACCTTGCCGATCTCCTTGAGGTACATGTGCACCGGATCGGCTGCCGAGCCGCGGAAGCTGTCGCCCTCGGCGAACCCGTTCGAGGCGGGAGCGGACGATGCCCGGGACCTGCGGGCGGGCGCCTTCTTGGGGCTGTCGGCTCCCCCGGTCGGGGCCATGGGCACCAGCCGGACCTTCGGCTCCGGTCGGGAGGCCGGCCCGGCGGGCGTCGCCGACGTCAGGGGTACGACGCTCGTGTCCCCCGCGTCGTAGGTGAACTCGATGCCGGCCTCGCGGATGCGCTCGACGACCTCCACGATGAGGTCGGCGCTGAGCTCGACGGACTCGAGCACCGACACGACGTCGTCCTGGGTCAGGCCGCCCTTGGTCCGGCCCAGCCGGAGGAGGGCCTCGAACTCGGCGGCCGCCCGCGCGTCCTCGGCCGCCAGGATGTCGGGGGCCGACAGCACGTGGTCGGGCGGGACCGCGTCCCCGGGTACGGCGAGGGCGTCGGACCCGGCCGCGCCCGGGTCGCCGGGTCCCGGTGCGTCGGGGTACAGCGGGACGACCTTCTTCGCCGTCATGCGTCCTGCCCGGGTCCGTCGGCTCGTGCCCTCACCAGCAGCCACGCTACCAACCGACGTGACGCCTCTGCAGCGGCCCGGGGGTCGTCCAGCTCCTGGAGCCAGACGGCCACCCGGGCGGCGTCCTCCATGGCGTCGGTCGAGTCCCGGGCCTCGACGGCCAGTTGGGGGAGTTCCCGCCGCACCACGTCGCGGACGAGCTGGGCGACGACCTCGTCGGGCTCCGAGCGTGGCTCCTCGACGGTGAGCCGGACCAGGAGCGGCTGGACCCGGCGCGGCGCGGCGTCGATCGCCTCGCCGAGGTCGTCCGCCTCCACGAGGGCCGTGAACGCCGCCCGCTGGACCGGGTCGCTGAACAGCTCCGGTTCGAGCCGGTCCCCGACGTCCTGGGGGCGGTGGATGGCCAGGCGGAGCGCCTCGAGGCCGGGCCGGAACTCGGGAGTCGTCGCGCCCCGGCCCGGCGCCCCGGGGACGGGGCCCGCTCCGTCGTCCCACTCGTCCCACGGCGGCTCGTCTCCGATCGGCGGCCCGTCGTAGCCGCGGGGGTCCCGGTCCTCGGGAGCGACGGACGGCCGGGTGGGGGTCCGCTCCGCCCTTCCCGGCGACGGACGGGGGCCGTCGCGGCGGATCCGCTCGAGCCGCTCGCGCAGGGCCGCCGGCTCCAGGCGGCAGCGCTCGGCCACCTGCATCACGTACTGGTCGCGCACCAGGTCGTCGGGGTGCTCGGCCACGGCGGCCAGCGCATGGTCGGCCGCCCGGGCCCGGCCCTCGGGCGTCGAGAGGTCGGCGGCGCCCAGGATCCGCTCGATGCGGAACTGCAGGAAGGGCTTGGCCCCCTCGACCGCCGCCCGGAGGGCGGCCGGGTCGCTCCGGGCCAGGTCGGCCGGGTCCGAGCCGGGCGGCAGTGCGGCCACGGCGACGTCGATCTCGAGGGACCGCTCCCACTCGTAGAAGCGCCCGGCAGCCGACTGTCCGGCGCCGTCGGCGTCGAAGGCCAGGACGACCCGGGTGGCGAAGTTCTTCAGCAACCGGACGTGCTCCTCGGCGAGTGCGGTGCCGCAGGTGGCGACGGCACGGGGAACCCCCGCCTCGAAGAACCCGATCACGTCGGTGTAGCCCTCGCACACGACCACCTCACCCGACGCGATCACGTCCTGCTTCGCCCAGTTGAGCGCATAGAGGGTACGTCGCTTGGCGTAGATGGGCGTCTCGGTCGAATTCTTGTACTTCGCCGGGTCGCTGCTGCCCGGGAGGATGCGGCCCCCGAGCGCCACCGGATGGCCCGACGGGTCGCAGATCGGGAAGAGCACGCGGGCCCTGAAGGCGTCCTGGAGCCGGCCCCGCCGGTTGACGAACCCGAGCCCGGCGCCCACGGCCACGTCCTCCTCCAGCCCCAGCGCTGCGCACAGCGTGTCCCATCCGTCGGGCGCCCACCCCAGGCGGAACCGCCGGACGACCTCGCCGTCGTAGCCTCGGCTGCGCAGGTAGTCCCGGGCCTGCCCGGCGTCGGCTCCGGTCAGCAGGCGCCGGTGGTACCACTCGGTCGCCCGCTCCATGGCCTCGAGGAGGACCTTGCGCCGCCCGGCGTCCCGGCCGCCCGCGCCGTCCTCGCGGATGGTGATCCCCGAACGGTCCGCCAGGCGCCGTACGGCGTCGACGAATTCGAGGTGCTCCACCTCCCGGACGAAGGTGATGGCGTCGCCGCTCTTCTGGCAGCCGAAGCAGTAGTAGAACCCCTCCTCGGCGTTGACGCTGAACGACGGCGACTTCTCGGTGTGGAAGGGACACAGCCCGACCCAGCGCTGGCCCTGGCGCTTGAGCGCCGCGTGCTCGCCGATCAGGGCGACGATGTCGGTCGCCGCCCGCACCCGGGCCACGTCCTCGTCCGGGATGCCCATGGGACGACGGTACCGCGTCCGCCCGCCGGCCGATCGCGGCGCTGCCGCCCCGGGGGCCCGGGGCGGCCCACCGCAGGGCCTCAGCGCCGGGCGGCCGCCTTCTTGGCCGGGGCCCGCGTGCCGGCCGCCTTCTTCGCCTCCGCCTGCTTCGCGGTCGCCTTCTTGGCGGCCGCCTTCCTCGTCCCGCCCGACCCCGGTGCCTTGGCCGCCTGCGCGGCGAGCTCCCGCTGGCGCGCGTCGGTCCGACCGGCCAGGACCGCCTGGGCCGCCGCCAGCCGGGCGATCGGCACCCGGAACGGCGAGCAGCTGACGTAGTCGAGGCCGGCCGCCGCGAACGTCTGGATCGACTCGGGGTCGCCCCCGTGCTCGCCGCACACGCCGACCTTCAGGCCCGGGCGCGTGGCACGCCCGCGCTGGGTCCCGAGGCGGACGAGCTCGCCGACGCCGTCGGCGTCGACCACCTCGAACGGGTTGTGCTTGAGCAGGCCCTCCTCCAGGTAGGCCGACATCATCCGGCCCTCGACGTCGTCGCGGCTGAAGCCGAACGTCATCTGGGTGAGGTCGTTGGTGCCGAACGAGAAGAACTCCGCCTCCTCGGCGATGTCCCCGGCCCGGAGGGCGGCGCGCGGCGTCTCGATCATGGTCCCGATCAGGACCTCGAGCGTGCCCGGTGCCTTGGCGCCCTTCCGCTTCCCCGAGACCGTCCCGGCCTGGGCCGCCTCGATGGCCGACTCGACCCACGAGCGGGCGAGCGCCAGCTCCTCCCTCGAGACCGTGAGGGGGATCATGATCTCGACGACCGGGTGGCCGCCGGCCGCCACCCGGTCGAGGGCGGCCTCCATGAGGGCGCGCACCTGCATGGCGTAGAGCCCGGGCTTGATCACGCCCAGGCGCACGCCGCGGGTCCCGAGCATCGGGTTGAACTCGTGCCAGGCCTTGGCCGCCTCGAAGAGGGCTTCCTCCTCGTCGGTCAGCCCGACGGTGGCCTCCTTGATGGCGAGCTCCATGGTGTCGGGGAGGAATTCGTGGAGCGGCGGGTCGAGCAGGCGGATGGTGACCGGCAGTCCGTCCATGGCCTCGAGGATCTCGAGGAAGTCGGCCTTCTGGGCGACCCGGAGGGCCTCGAGCGCGAGCTCCTCCTCGGCCGGCGTGGCGGCCAGGATCATGCGACGGACCACCGGCAGCCGGTCCTCCGCCAGGAACATGTGCTCGGTGCGGCACAGGCCGATCCCCTCGGCCCCCAGGTTGCGCGCGTTGGTGGCGTCGGGTCCGTTGTCGGCGTTGGCCCGCACGCCCAGGCGTCCGGCCCGGATCTCGTCGGCCCAGCCCAGGAGCAGGTCGAACTCGGGGGGCGTCTCGCCCTGGATCACCTCGACCTGGCCCAGCACGACGGTCCCGTTGGTGCCGTCGACCGAGATCCAGTCGCCCTCGGCGACCTCGATGTCCCCGACGGTGAACGAGTGCGGACCGATGCGCAGGGCCTCGGCCCCGACCACGGCCGGCTTCCCCCAGCCACGGGCCACGACGGCGGCGTGGCTGACCAGGCCGCCGCGGGCGGTCAGGATGCCCTGGGAGGCGAGCATGCCGTGGACGTCCTCGGGTGAGGTCTCGCTTCGGACGAGCACGACCGCCTCGCCCCGCTCGGCGGCCGCCTGGGCGTCGTCGGCGGTCAGGTAGACGCGGCCGACGGCGGCGCCCGGTGAGGCACCGAGGCCCTTGGCCAGGACCGTGTGCCCGTCCGACGCGAACTGCGGGTGCAGGACCTGGTCGAGGTGGTCGCCGGTGATCCGCTCGACCGCCTCCGCCTTCGTCAGCCGGATGGCCCGCTCCGACACCATGTCGACGGCCATCCGCAGGGCGGCACGGCCGGTGCGCTTGCCCACCCGGGTCTGGAGCATCCAGAGCTTGCCCTGCTCGATGGTGAACTCGGTGTCGCACATGTCCCGGTAGTGGTGCTCGAGACGGGCGAAGATGGCGAGGAGCTCCTTGTGGATCTTCGGGAACTCTTCGGCCAGGGCCGACAGGGGCTCGGTGTTGCGGATCCCGGCCACGACGTCCTCGCCCTGGGCGTTGACGAGGAAGTCGCCGTACTCGCCCGAGGCGCCCGTGGCCGGGTCCCGGGTGAAGCCTACGCCGGTGCCGGACTCGTCGTCGCGGTTCCCGAACACCATGGCCTGGACGTTGACGGCGGTGCCGAGGTCGTGGGCGATCCGCTCCCGCACCCGGTAGGCGATGGCCCGGGGCCCGTTCCACGAGGCGAAGACCGCCTCGATGGCGCCGCGCAGCTGCTCGTCGGGGTCCTGGGGGAACGGACGGCCGGTGTGGCGCTCGACGATCTGCTGGTACGCCTCGACCAGGTACCGGAGCAGTTCGATCGGGATCCCCGCGTCCGAGGAGGTGCCGGCCAGCTCCTTGGCGGCCTCCAGCAGCGAGTCGAACTCCTCGCCGGGGACGCCGAGGACGATGCGCCCGTACATGGCGACGAACCTGCGGTAGGAGTCGTAGGCGAAGCGCTCGTCGTCGGTCTGGCGGGCCAGGCCCTCGACCGACCGGTCGTTGAGGCCCAGGTTGAGCACGGTGTCCATCATCCCCGGCATCGAGAACTTGGCGCCCGAGCGGACCGACACCAGCAGCGGGTCCGAGGCGTCGCCGATCCGCTTCCCCATGGTCCGCTCCAGGCGGGCACGGGCCCTGCCGATCTCGTCCGTCAGGCCGTCGGGCCACCCGCCCTCCATGTAGGCGCGGCATGCGGTCGTGGCGATGGTGAAGCCCGGGGGCACGGGCAGGGCGAGCACCGACGTCATCTCGGCCAGGTTGGCACCCTTGCCGCCGAGGAGGTCCTTCATCTCCATCGGGGGCTTGCGGTGGGAGTGGTCGAAGTCGAAGACGAACGGCATCGGGAAGGGTCTCCTAGGTGGATCCGGGGCAGGGTCGGTCCGCGCACGGACTGTGCGCCGACCGGCAATCCTACCCCTGGGCCACCGCCTCTCCGGACCCGGACGGTCCCGCGTCGGGGATCCGACGGGGACGCCCGCCGACCGCGGACCCGACCCGGCGCACCCGGCCGCAGCCGGGACCGGCGCGGCCCGGTTCCGACGTGCCCGGCCGTCGCGGGATCAGCTGCGGTCCGCCCGTCGGCGGAGCTCGGCCACCAGACCGTCGACGGGCACGCGCACCTGTTCGGTCGTGTCGCGGTCGCGCACGGTCACCGCGTGGTCCTCGAGCGAGTCGAAGTCGATCGTCACGCACCACGGGGTCCCGACCTCGTCCTGGCGGCGGTAGCGCTTGCCGATCGACTGGGTGGTGTCGTAGTCGCACATGAACAGGGGCTGGAGCATGCCCAGCACCGACCGGGCCAGTGGCTCGAGGGTCTCCTTCTTCGACAGCGGGAGCACGCCCACCTGGTAGGGCGCCAGCCTCGGATGGAGGCGCAGCACGGTGCGCGCCTCACCCGCCACCACGTCCTCGGTGTAGGCGGCCAGGAGGAACGCCATCATCGTCCGGGTGGCGCCGGCGGCTGGCTCGATCACGTGGGGGACGTAGCGCTCGTTGGTCCCCTGGTCGTAGTACTCGAGCTTCTCCCCCGAGGCGGCGGCGTGGGCCCGGAGGTCGAAGTCCGAGCGGTTGGCGATCCCCTCGAGTTCGTCCCAACCCCAGGGGAAGAGGAACTCCACGTCGGCGGTCCCCGACGAGTAGTGGGACAGCTCGTCGGGATCGTGGTGGCGCAGGCGCAGCTTGTCCTCGCCGATGCCCAGGTCGAGGTACCAGCGGTACCGCTCGTCGAGCCAGTACTCGAACCAGTGCTGGGCCTCGGCCGGGGGCACGAAGTACTCCATCTCCATCTGCTCGAACTCCCGGGTCCGGAAGACGAAGTTCTGGGGGGTGATCTCGTTGCGGAAGGACTTCCCCACCTGGGCGATGCCGAAGGGCGGCTTCATCCGGGTCGTCTGGAGCACGTTCATGAAATTGACGAACATCCCCTGGGCCGTCTCGGGACGGAGGTAGGCGACGGCGCCCTCGTCCTCGATCGGGCCGGCATGGGTCTTGAACATGAGGTTGAAGGCCCGGGCCTCGGTGAACTCGGTGGACCCGCACGCCGGGCACACCCCGCCGATCTTGTCCTCGCGCCAGCGCTGGTGGCACGACATGCAGTCGACCAGCGGGTCCGTGAAGGTGGCCAGGTGGCCGGACGCCGCCCACACCGCCGGGGGCGACAGGATGGCGGCGTCCAGGCCCACCACGTCGTCGCGGCGCTGGACCATCGACTCCCACCAGGCGTTCTTCACGTTGCGGAGCAGGTTGACCCCGAGCGGGCCGTAGTCGTAGGTGGAGCGGAAGCCGCCGTAGATCTCGGCCGACGGGAAGACGAAGCCGCGCCGCTTGCACAGGCCGACCACCTTCTCCATGAGGTCGGCCGGTTCGGATGTCGAGTCGGGCATAGCGGGAAAGCGTACCGGGTGCTCCCTCCGCCCCCGTGCCGTGCCGCACGCCGCGCTCCCGCCCGAAGGTGCGTCAGTCCGGGTAGGGGTCCCGTAGCCGGCCCGTCACGGCGGAGGCGAGCAGCCGACCCCGCACGGTCAGGACGGCCCGGCCGTCGACACGGTCGACGAGCCCGTCGAGGTCCGGGTCCTCGGGCAGCGCCCCGGCGGGTACGCCGGACGCCGTCCGCAGCGCCAGGGCCAGCGCCTCGAACCGCCGTGCCGCCGCGTCCAGCAGCTCCTCGCCGGCCACGGTCGTGGCGTCGGCCGCCACCAGGTCCACGTAGCGGTCGGGGGTGCGCACGTTCCACCACCGCCGGCCGGCCCGGTGCGAGTGCGCGGCCGAGCCGATGCCCCGGTAGTCGCCCTGGTCCCAGTAGAGACCGTTGTGGCGGCACTCGTGGCCGGGTCGCGCCCAGCTGGAGATCTCCTCCCACCGGTACCCGGCTGCGGACAGGATCCGTTCGGTCGCCTCGTACCGGTCGGCCTGCACGTCGTCGTCCGGGTGACGGTCCGGGTCCCGAGCCAGCGGGGTGCCCGGTTCGACGGTGAGCGCGTAGGCGCTGACGTGCGGCGGTGGGGACGGGAGTCCGAGGACGTCGTCCAGGGTGCGTTCCCAGTCCTCGGCACGCTCGCCGGAACCGCCCAGGATCAGGTCCATGTTCCACGACGCCAGCCCGGCGCCGGCGACCAGGCCGGCGGCCTCGGTCACGTGGTCCGGCCCGTGTCGGCGGCCCAGGCCCTCGAGCACGTGGCCGACCGTCGACTGCACGCCGAGGGAGACGCGGGTCACCCCGGCGGAACGGTAGGCGGCGAGCAGTTCGTCGGTCACGTCCTCGGGATTGCACTCGACCGTCACCTCGGCACCGGCCACGGTCGCCACCGACTCGAGCACCGACACGAGCAGGTCGGCCGGCATGCGGGACGGGGTCCCGCCACCCACGAACACGGAGGTTGCGGGGGGCACGCCCTCGCGCTCGGCGGCCCGCCGCACCTCGGTGACGCACGCGGCCGCGTACGCCTCCATCAGGTGGTCGCGGTCGGTGTAGGTGGCGAATGCGCAGTAGTCGCAGCGGTGCCGGCAGAACGGGACATGGATGTACACGCCGAACGGGGCGGTGCCGGTCACGACGCGCCGCCCCCTCCGGTGGCGGCCACGGCCTCGTGCCACCGGGCCAGGGCCTCCCTCCGCTCGACGGCGTGGTCGACGACGGGGGCCGGGTAGTCGGGCGTCCCGTGCTCGGGGACGTACCGGGCCACGAAGGCCCCGTCCGGGTCGAACCGGGCGGCCTGCCGGTCGGGGCTGAACACCCGGTGGAACGGCGCCGCGTCGGTCCCCGTACCGGCCACCCACTGCCACCCGTGGTTGTTGGAGGCCAGGTCCCCGTCGATCAGGAGGTCCAGGAACCAGGCGGCGCCCCGGCGCCAGTCGATGTGGAGGTCCTTGACCAGGAACGACGCCGTCAGCATCCGCAACCGGTTGTGCATCCACCCCTCGGCGCGCAGCTGGCGCATCCCGGCGTCCACCAGCGGGAACCCGGTGCGGCCCCCGGTCCAGGCGTCGAAGCGGCGGTCGGCCTCGGGCCCGGTGTCCCACCGGAGGGCCCGGCCCGCCGGCACCAGCGGCTCCCAGGCCGAGTCGGGCCGGTGCCACAGCACGTCGGCGTAGAACTCGCGCCACGCCAGCTCCGAGCGGAACGCGTCGCCCGGGGCGCCCGGCGGGATCCGGTCCAGGACCTGGCGCGGGTGGACCGTGCCGAAGCGGAGGTGCGGGGAGAGCCGGGACGTGCCGGCCCGGTCGGGCCGGTCCCGGTCCTCGCCGTAGCGGGTCACGGGCCCGTCGAGGAAGGTGTCGAGCAGCCGTCCGGCGGCGGCCTCCCCCGCCTCGGGCAACCGGGCGGACACCGTGGACGGATCGGGTTCGAGGTCGGCGAGCGTGACGTCGGACGGACCCCGGAGCCAGGTCGTCCCGACCGGCGCGCCCGACGGCGCCGGCCACCCGTGGGCCGCCCAGGCCCGGCGGAAGGGCGTGAACACCCGGTACGGCGTCCCCCCGCCGCTCAGCACGCGGCCGGGGGCCACCGCGTAGGGGGAGCCCACCAGCCGGAGCGGGCGGTCCGACGCGGCCAGCGCCGCGGCCACCCGGGCATCGCGTCGCCGGCCGTAGGGGGCGCAGTCCCCGGAGGCGAAGACGACCGGCGACCCCACCTCGGCCGCCACCGCGGCCACCACCGCCTCGGGCCGGCCCCGACGGAGGGTGAGCGCGCCGCCCACCGACCGGTCGAGCGCGGCGAGCGTGCGCACCAGGTAGGCCCGCCGGTTGGGCCCACCGGAGCGCATCAGGCCGTCGTCGACCACGAACAGCGGGAGGACGGCACCGCCGAGGGCCCGGGCCTCGTCCGCGGCGGCCAGCAGTGCCGGGTGGTCGGTGGTCCGCAGGTCGCGACGGAACCAGAGGATCACCGGGGGTGGCCCGTCGGGGCGTGCCGAGACCGGGGGCATCACGGGCGTCCGGGCCCGGTCAGGAGACCGGGCCGGCACGGACCGCCCGCAGCCGCCGGTCCAGGTGGGCCTCCACGGCCCCGGTGGCCAGCGCCGCCACCTCGTCGGTCGTCGCGGAGCGGGGCTCGGCCAGGACGCCGGACAGTCCGCCGCCGAGTGTCCGGCGGAGCAGTGCGAGCCCCCCGGACGACAGCGGCCGACCCCGACGGCACGAGCGGCACAGGACGCCACCCTCCACGATGTCGAAGGCGACCAGCTGCGCGCTGTCGTCCTCGCCGCACGAGGCGCACGCGTCGAGTACGGGGGCCGAGCCCTCGAGGACCAGGACCTTCAGGAAGAAGGCGGGGACGACCATGGGCGAGTCGTGCTCGGCCAGCGCTGCCACGGCCCGGACCGCCATCTCGTAGAGCCGGGGGTTGGCGTGGCGCTCCTGGCCGACCTGGTCGACCACCTCGAGCATCGACAGCGCCGCCGACATGCGGTCGAGGTCCTCGCGGACGCTGCGGAAGGTGTCGAGGACCTCGACCTGGTTGATCGTGTCGAGGTCCCCGCGTCCCTGCCATCCGAGCAGCGCGACATGGCTCAGCGGCTCGAGCCGCGACCCGAACCGGGACGTCGTGCGACGCACGCCCTTGGCCACGGCCCGGACCTTGCCGTGGCGCTCGGTCATCAGGGTCACGATGCGGTCCGCCTCGCCCAGCCGGATGGTGCGGAGCACCACCCCCCGGTCGCGGAACTGCGTCATCGACCGGCGCCGGTCTCCCCGGCCGGGGGGGCACCGGCGCCGGGGTCCCCGGCGGTCGGCGTCGCGTCGCCGCGCCGCGCCGGCAGGGGCACGGGATCGAGGTCGGGTCGGTGGAATCGGGGGGCCGACCGGCCCGGCCGGCGGCCGCCCACCAGGTTGCCGGCGCCGATCATGACCACCAGGACGGCCGGGATCACGACGAACGGGGCGGCGGCGGTGAACCCCGCGTGCCATGCCAGCACGACCCCGGCGTAGACGATCACACCGACGACCCAGCCGGTCCGGATCCACACGCCCCCGGCGTCGTCGCGCACCCGGGCGGGACCGGCACGGTCGGGCCCGCGGGCGCCCGTCACGCCACCCCCCCGTAGCGGCGCTGCCGGCGCTGGAAGTCGCGGACGGCGGCGAACAGGTGGGTGCGCCGGAAGTCGGGCCACAGGACCTCGTCGAAGACCAGCTCGCTGTAGGCCAGCTGCCACAGCAGGAAGTTGGAGACCCGGTGCTCCCCCGAGGTCCGGATGACCAGGTCGGGGTCGGGCTGGTCGGGGAAGTAGAGGTGGGAGCGGATCGCCTTCTCGGTGACCTTCTGGGGCGAGACCCCTTCGGCCACCAGGGCCGCCACGGCGTCCACGATCTCGGCCCGTCCGCCGTAGTTGAACGCCATCGTGAGGGTGCAGCGGCGATTGCGCCGGGTCAGCTCGATCGACTCGTCCATCCGCCGGAGCACCCGCTTCGGCACCCGCCAGTCACGGCGTCCGGCGAAGCGGATCCGGACGCCCTTCTCGTTGAGCTCGTCGCGGCGGCGCATCAGGAGGCTCTCGTTGAATCCCATCAGGTAGCGGACCTCGTCGGGCGGTCGGCGCCAGTTCTCGGTGGAGAAGGCGTACATGGTGATCCACGGGATCCCGAGTTCGAGCGCACCCTCCACCGCGTCGAGCAGGGCGGCCTCGCCCGCGGCGTGCCCCTCGGTCCGGGGCAGGCCCCGGCGGGCCGCCCAACGGCCGTTGCCGTCCATGACGCAGGCGACGTGGGAGGGGATCGGACCGTCGGACACGTCGGCGGCGGTCAGGACCTCGTCCCGACCGCCCCCGTCCCCGACACTCCCCGGATCACTGTCCACCCTGCGAACCTATCCCGTCGGCCGCACCGGTCGTGCCCGCGACACCCGTCGCCACCCGGTACGGGCCTGCGGACCGGGGCCCGATGGTTGAGTCACCGCCCCAGTGGCGGCTAGACCCTCCCCATGACCCCGTGGGCCGCCCTGGCCATCTTCGCGGCAGGGCTGGGCGCCGGGACCGTCAACGTGATCGTCGGATCGGGATCGCTCATCACCTTCCCGACGCTGCTGGCGCTCGGCTACCCGCCCGTGCTCGCCAACGTCTCGAACAACGTGGGTCTCGTGCCCGGCACGGTCAGCGGGGTCCACGCCTACCGGCGCGAGCTGGTCGGCCAGGGGGCCCGGATGCGCACGCTCGGCCCGGCCTCGCTGGCCGGTGGTCTCGTCGGGGCGGTCCTCCTGCTCGCCCTCCCCCACAGCGTGTTCAAGGCCGCCGTTCCGGTGCTCGTCCTGGTCGCCGCCGTCCTGATGGCCGTCCAGCCCCGGCTCACCCGGTGGCTGGCCGACCGGGGCGAGCGCCATGTCCACGGTGGCGCCCCGCTCGTGGCCGGCGTCTTCGCCACCGGGATCTACGGCGGCTACTTCGGCGCCGCCCAGGGGGTGATCCTCATCTCCCTCCTGGCCATCTTCATCGACGACGACCTCCAGCGCCTGAACGGGACGAAGAACGTGCTGGCCCTGCTCGTCAACGGGGTGGCCGGCGTGGTGTTCGTGCTGGCGGCCCACGTCTCGTGGTCGGTGGCCGCGCTGATCGCCGCCGGATCCATCATCGGCGGCCAGCTCGGTGGGCACTACGGGCGACGCCTGCCCACCGCCGTCCTGCGCACCTGCGTCGTCGGCGTCGGCCTGTCGGTCTCGATCGTGCTGTTCGCGGCCTGGCACTGATGGCCACGGACGGCGACGCCGCGGGCCGGCGCGGGGCGGGACCGGACGCCCCGGGAGCGCCGCGGACGGAGATCGTCGAGGGCGGCACCACCTGGCGGTTCGACGATGCGTTCCTGAGGTCGAACTGGACGTGCATCTGGGGACGGGGATGCCTCGGGATCCTGGACCGGCCTGCGCCCGAACTCGGCCAGGGCTGCTGCTCGGTGGGAGCGGAGCTCGACGGGATCGACGAGGCCATGCGCATCTCGGCCCTGGCCGACGCCCTGCCGCCCGACCGGTTCCAGCACCACGCCGATGCGGCGGCCGGCGGCATCTTCGCCGACGACGGACGCACGGCCACCCGCGTCGTCGACGGCGCGTGCATCTTCCTCAACCGACCCGGATTCGGCGGCGGGGCCGGGTGCGCGCTGCACCTGGCCGCCCGGGACGCCGGCGAGTCGCCGGTCGACGCGAAGCCCTCCGTGTGCTGGCAGCTCCCGCTCCGGGTCGACTGGGCCGACGACGGGGCCGGCGGCGAGGTGGCGACCGTCCGGGCCTGGAGCCGGTCGGACTGGGGACCCGAGGGAGAGACGATGGCCTGGTGCTGCACCGAGGGCGACCTCGCCTACGTGGGGGACCGGCCGGTGGTCGAGTCCCTCGGCGAGGAGCTCGAGGCGCTGGTCGGGACCCCCGTGTACCTGGAGCTGCGCCGGCGCCTGGGGCGGTGAGGGGTCCGCCCTCCCCGCACCGGGGCCCTCCCCGTGCCACCGGTCGGAGCGGGACCGCCCGGTAGTGTCGGCGGATGCCCGACGAGGTCTCCGACACGCTGCGCGCCGTCGCTGCGGGCCTGCCCGGCGGGGGGGAGTCCCGTCCCGGGCAGGAGCAGATGGCGGGGGCCGTCGCCGCGGCCGTGGCCGGCGGTCGGAACCTCGTCGTCCAGGCGGGGACCGGCACCGGCAAGTCCCTCGCCTACCTGGTGCCCGCCGCCCTGTGCGGCGAGCGGGTGGTGGTGGCGACGGCCACCAAGGCGCTCCAGGACCAGCTCGCCGACAAGGACCTGCCGCTCGTCGCCGGCGCCACCGACGGCGCCCTCACCTTCGCCGTGCTGAAGGGCAGGAGCAACTACCTGTGCCGCCAGCGGGTGTCCGAGATCGGCGGGTCGGGAGGTCAGCTCGCACTCGAGCCGGGGTCGGCCGACCCGCCCGACGCCGACGACGCCCTCGGCCGGGCGCCCGACGTCGACTCCTCGGACCCGGCCACCATCGCCGACCAGGTCCGGAGCCTGGTGCGGTGGGCCGCCGACACGTCCACGGGCGACCGGGCCGAGCTCCCCTTCGAGCCCCACTTCCGCGCCTGGGCCATGGTCTCGACCACGGCCCGGGAGTGTCCCGGCGCCTTCCGGTGCCCGTCGGGCCGGGACTGCTGCGCCGAGGACGCCCGGGCCCGGGCCGCGGAGGCCGACGTGGTCGTGGTGAACACGCACCTCTACGGCGCGCACCTGGCCAGTGGCGGTGCCGTCCTCCCCGAGCACCGGGTCGTGGTCTTCGACGAGGCCCATGAGGTCGAGGACGTGATGACCGACAGCCTCGGGCTCGAGGTCGGTCCCGGGAGGTTCCGGGCGCTGGCCACGGCCGCCCGACCGGTCGTCGGCGACGGCGACGTCGGCGTGGCCGACGCGGTGGCCGACCTGGCCGACGTGTTCCACCGGGTGCTGCGCCCGTGGTCGGGCCGGCGGGTCCCGTCGGAGGTGCTCGCCGACGGCGTCGATCCGGCCGGTCGAGGACCGGCTCCGGACGCACCGCCGGAGGGCGCCGACGGGGAGCCGCACGCCGAGGATCCGCCCGGACTCGAGCTCGGTCTCGCGCCGCTGCCGAGACGGTCGGCGCCCGCAGCGAGGGCCGCGACGGCGGTGCGGGCCGCGGGTACCGGCACGACCGCCGCCGCGAGCCGCGACCCGGCGATCGGGACCCTGCTGGCCCTGGCCACCGGCCGGGTCGGCCGCCTGGTCGACTGCGTGCGCCGGGCGGAGCGGTCGGCGGACGGGGCCGAACCACCGGCCGACCGGTCACGGCGGGACCGGGTCCTGCTGGCCGCCGGACACCTGGCCGCCGACCTGGCCCGACTGGCCCTCCTGGGCGAGGGCGAGGTCGCCTGGGTGGAGGACGGCTCCCGGGCGCCGTCGTTGCGGGTCTCCCCCGTCGACGTCGGCCCGGTGCTGGCCGAACAGCTGTGGGGTCGGGTCACCGCCGTCCTGACCTCCGCCACCGTGCCGATCGGGTTGGTCGGGCGGCTCGGCATGCCGACGGAGTCCACCGACACCCTCGACGTGGGGAGCCCGTTCGACTACCGCAACCACTCGCTGCTCTACGTGGCCCGCTCGCTCCCCGACCGACGGAGGCCCGAGGCGGAACCCGCCCTGCACGACGAGCTCGAGACGCTCATCGGCGCGGCCGGCGGGCGGACCCTTGCGCTGTTCACCAGCTGGCGCGCCATGCGTGCCGCGGTCGAGGCGCTGTCCGACCGGCTGGACGTCCCGATCCTGAGCCAGTCCGACCTCCCCAAACCGGCGCTCGTCGAGGCGTTCCGCTCGGACGAGGCCGCCTGCCTCTTCGCCACGCTGGGCTTCTGGCAGGGCGTGGACGTGCCGGGCCGCACGCTCAGCCTCGTCACCATCGACCGCATCCCGTTCCCGCGTCCGGACGACCCGGTCCTCGAGGCCCGCCGCGAACTGGCCGGCGCCGGAGCGTTCGGTGCCGTGGACCTTCCCCGTGCCGGGACACTCCTCGCCCAGGGGGCCGGACGACTCATCCGATCGGCGTCCGACCGCGGTGTGGTGGCCGTGCTCGACAGCCGGCTGGCGACGGCCCGCTACCGGGGGGCGCTGCTCGAGCGGGTCCCACCGATGCGACGCACGCTGGACCGCGACGAGGTCCTCGGGTTCCTCCGGGAGATCGCGGCCGGGAGCGCTCCGGGTTCCTGATCCGCTCCCGGGGGTGACCGTGCGACCGGTGGTAGCCTCGGTCATGACTGAAGGATCCACCGAGACCCGGGTCGTCAACGACCGCCAGCGTCAGCAGTTCGACGGGCTGTGGAGCGAGAGCCGGGCCCGCCCGCTCAGCCCGGACCGGATCCGCTACCGGGTCTGGGCCGAGCACCTGCGTGAACCGATCGTCGAAGTCGGATCGGGCGACGGGCTGTTGGCACGGACCTTCTCCTCGCTCCGGATCCTGTCGATCGACCAGTCGACGGTCGGCCTGTCGACGACACCGCCACCCCGGGCGGTCGGCACGATGGAGCGGCTGCCCGTGCGGTCCGGCTACGCCCGGACGATCGTGGCCACCGAGGTGCTCGAGCACACCGGGGACCCGTTGGCGGCGCTCGAGGAGTGCGCCCGGATCGCCCGGCCCGATGGCACCCTCCTGCTGTCGGTCCCCACGCTGCCCGTGGCGGGACCCGAGGCGCTGGCTGCCCGTTGGCGGACCGGCGCGTGGCCCACGGCGGACAACCTGGCAACGTGGGACCCCTACCACGAGCGCCGCTACCGGACCGAGGAGCTGCTCGCACAGCTCTGGCAGACCGGGTGGGAGCCCGCCGAGGTGGTCCCGCTCTTCGGCACGGCGACGACGGCGCTGCTCTTCCTCGGTGAACCCCTCACCCGCAAGTTGTTCGGCCGCACCGTCCAGCTGGCCCACCTCGGGGACCGGCTGGACCGGCTGTGGACCGGGATCGACCGCCATTCGGACGTCGCCGTCGTGGCCCGGCGCTCCCGGACCACGCCGTAGGGGACGCCCGCAGCGTCGGGACCCGCGGGCCGGCGGGTCGGCCTACGATGCACCTGCGGGGCGCTGAGCCGCGGAGGCTCCCGGGCCTCCGGCCGGAAGTCCCGGGAAGGTCGTGCCCATCCCCGAGAGGACATCCCGGTTGCCAGCCGCTGAACGGTTCGACGTCATCTGCTTCTCGCTCGAGCCCTGGAACGAGGTGTGGCGCCGCAACCAGCACTTCGCATCGGAGCTCCTGCGCCAGCGACAGGATCTGCACCTGCTGTTCGTGGAGCCCCCCGTGGACGTCACCTGGACCCTGAGACAGGGCCACCGGCCACACCGTTCGCCCCTGCGGCCCGTGGGCGACACGGACCGGCTGCACGTGATGGCTCCGCTCAAGTGGCTCCCGCGCCGGCTCCGACCCGACGGGGACCGTGCCCGGTTCGCCTCGGTCACCGACGCCGCCCGGAGGCTCGGCTTCCACCGACCGGTCCTGTGGGTGAACGACTACACCTACGCCCCCCTGCTGGAGGCCACGACGTGGCCGGTCGTCTACGACGTCACCGACGACTGGACGCTGGCGGGCGGGAAGGCGGGTTCGGCCGAGCGGGAGCGGCGCAACGACGCCCGGATGCTCCGGATCGCCACCGAGGTGGTCGTGTGCTCCCCGTCCCTCGCCGACAGCCGCGGACGCGAGCGGGACGTGCACCTGATCCCGAACGGCGTGGACGTCGAGTTCCTGAGGGAGCCGACGGCCCGCCCCGACGATCTTCCCGGGGGACGGACCGTCCTGTACCAGGGGACGCTGGCCAACGGCCGGATCGACCTCGACCTGTGCCTGGCGCTCTGTCGGGAGATCGCCGGCCGCGCCACCCTGGTGTTCGTGGGACCGAACAGCCTGCCCCGTGACGACACGAAGGCGCTCACCGACGCCGGTGCCGTGCTCCTCGGCGGCCGGCCGTACGAGCGCGTGCCCGGCTACCTGCAGCACGCCGACGTACTGGTCGTTCCCCACCGGATCGACCCGTTCACCGAGAGTCTCGACCCGATCAAGGCCCGGGAGTTCCAGGCCGTGGCCCGTCCGGTCGTGACCACCCCGGTGGCGGGGTTCCGGGAACTCGGTCCACCGGTCGTCGTCGCCGACCGCGCCGGGTTCGTCGGCGCCGTGTCGACCGTGCTCGACGGTCCCGCGGTGCCCCCGGGGCCCGGTCCGCTCCGACACCGTCCGGTGTCGTGGGCTGCGCGGGCGTCGGACTTCCTCGCCGTCCTCGAATCGGCGGCGGGTGGTGGACCGGTGTCCGGAGGGGCCTGACGGGGCGGGGACGGGGCGCCGGAGCCGGCGTCCCTGCCGGAGGCCCGGATGCCCCCGGGGCGGACCGGTCAGAAGCCGAGGCGGTCCAGCGAGTCCTCGCGCTGCTGCCAGCGCTTCTCCACCCGGACGAAGAGCTCCAGGTAGGCACCGGGCTCCATCTGGGCCCGGACGGCGGTGCCCACCTCCTTGAGGGTGGCGCCCCCCTTTCCGATCACGATGCCCTTCTGCGAGTCGCGCTCCACCAGGATCTCGCACCGGACCCGCGGCCACTCCCACTCGGTCACCCGGCAGGCGATCGAGTGCGGGAGCTCGTCGGCGACCCGGTGGAGCAGCTCCTCGCGCACCAGGTCGGCCACCCAGAACGCCTCGGCCACGTCGGTGACCATCCCGTCCGGGTAGTACTGGGGGCCCTCGGGCAGGCAGGCCACCAGGGCGTCGACCAGCTCGGGCACCCCACGGCCGGTGGCGGCCGACAGCGGGAAGTACTCGACCGGCACCGCATCGCCCCCGGCTTCGACGTCCAGCTCGTCGACCACGGCCGACACCCCGGTGAGATGGCCCAGGACACCGTCGCCCCCGACCCGGTCGATCTTGTTCACCACCACCATCAGCGCGGGACGACCCACGGCGTCTGCATCGGCGCCGCCCAGTTCGACGGCGAGGGCGGCGGACCGGGCCATCGCCCGCACCCGCTGCACCGAGTGGGCCAGCACCATGCGGTCACCCGGTCCGACGGCACCGGTGGCCTCGACGAGCGCCACCACCGCGTCGACGTCGTCGAGCGAGGAGGTGGCCGACTCGTTCATCCGCTCCCCCAGCGCCGTCCTGGGCTTGTGGAGGCCCGGGGTGTCGACGAAGACCACCTGGGCGTCGGGACGGTTCAGGACGCCGCGCACCTGGGACCGGGTGGTGTTCGGCCGGGGGGACACGATCGACACCTTGGCACCGACCATGGCGTTGACCAGAGTGGACTTGCCCACGTTCGGGCGCCCGACGACGGCCACGAACCCGGACCGGAACGGGCTCACGCGTCCCCGGCCACGGCATCGGCCGTCGGCACGATCGTGACCCGCTCGATGCGCCGGCCGGTGACCCGTTCGACCTCGAGGCGGAGGCCGTCCGACGTGACCGACTCCCCGGCCACGGGGACGTGGCCGAGCAGGTCGAAGACCAGGCCCCCCACGGTGTCCCACGCGCCGGTGGGCAGATGGGCGTCCAGCAGGTCGTTCACCTCGTCGACGGGGAGGCGGGCGCTGACCCGGAGCCCTCCGCCGGCCAGCTGCTCGACCGGGGACTCCTCGACGTCGAACTCGTCGACGATCTCGCCGACCAGTTCCTCGATGAGGTCTTCCAGGGTGACGAGCCCGGCCGTCCCGCCGTACTCGTTGACCACGACCGCCAGGTGGAATTTGTCGGACTGCATCTCGCGCATCAGGGCCGACACCCGCTTCGTCTCGGGCACGAAGTGGGCCTCGCGCAGGTGCGAGCCCACCGGCTCGTCACCCCGTCCGGCACGCACCTCCTGGATCAGGTCCTTGGCGTAGGCGATGCCGACCACGTCGTCGATCTGCTGCTCGACGGCCGGCATCCGGCTGCGCCCGGCCCCGAGCGCGAGGTCGAGCGCGGCCTCGACCGAGTCGTCGGATCCGACGGTCACCATGTCGGTCCGGGGGACCATCACCTCGCGGACCACCGTGTCGCCGAACTCGATGATCGAGTGGATCAGGGCCCGCTCCTCGGTCTCGATCACGTCCCCCTCCACGGCCACGTCGGCCATGGCCAGGAGTTCGGACTCGGTCACCAGGGCGCCCATGTACCCACCCTTCTGCCCGATGAAGAGGTTGGCCAGTCCGATCAGACCACCCGACACCATCCGGACCGGCCAGAACCGGACCACGGCGGACACGATCGGGGCGCTGAAGAGCGCGGCGCGCTCGGGGTGGTGCACGGCCCAGTTCTTGGGCACCGCCTCGGCGAACACGAAGATCACCACGATCTCGAACACGGTGGCGGCTGCGACGCCCCATGCGCCGAACCACCGCACGGCCAGGATCCCGACCAGGGTGGCGATCACCAGCTGGCAGATCAGCACGAGCAGGAGGACCGGGTTGAGGAAGCCCTGTGGGTCCTCGGTCAGCCGCACGAGCACCCTGGCCCCCCGCTTGCCCTCGTCGGCCAGGCTCTTGGCCTTGGCCCGGCCCATCCGCACGAGGGCCGTCTCGGCCAGCGCCAGCAGCGCCGACACGGCCAGGAGGGCCAGGACCACGACGGAGAGCACCGCGTCCTCGGCGGTGAAGGCGACCGCCGCCATCAGGTCGCCGGGTCGAGCAGGGGGGGCACCCGGTAGAAGCGGTCCAGCAGCTGCTGCTCGCGCCGCTCCATCCGCTCGGCCTCCTCGTCGACCATGTGGTCCATCCCGAGCAGGTGCAGGATGCCGTGCACCACGAGCAGGGCGATCTCGTCGTCGAAAGTGACCCCGTGGTCGACGGCGTTGCCGGCGGCCACGGAGGGACAGATCACCACGTCGCCGAGGAGGAGATGGCGACCGGTCGGCGCCTCGATCGACGCCGGCCCGGTAGCGCCCTCGTCCGGAGAGCGTCCGCTGCGGTCGATCTCGTCCTCGATGGGGAACGAGAGGACGTCGGTCGGGCCCTCCTTGTCGAGGAACCGCCCGTTGAGTGCGGCGATCGATGCCTCGTCGACGAAGAGCAGCGACACCTCGGTGTCCTCGGTGATCCCCTCGGCCTCGAGCACCGCCCGCGCCAGTGCCGCCCACCGTTCGACCGCCACCGGGTGGTCGGACTGCTCGTCGGCGGCGTAGATGTCGAGACTCACGCCGCACCGGGGCCGTGGGTCGAGCCGTGGGTCGAGCCGTTGGTCGAACCGTTGGCCGAGCCGTTGGCCGAGCCGTTGGCCGGGCCGTTGGTCGGGCCGTTGGTCGGGCCCGCCGCCGGCGACGGGCCGCCCCGGTCGTACGCGCTGACGATGTCGGCCACGATCTTGTGCCGCACCACGTCCTGGGCCCGGAGGTGCACGAAGGCGAGGTCCGGCACACCGCCCAGGACCTGCTCCAGCCCCACCAGTCCCGACCGGCCGCCCGGCACGTCCACCTGGGTCATGTCCCCGGTGACGACCGCCTTCGAGCCGAAGCCGATGCGGGTCAGGAACATCTTCATCTGCTCGGGGCTCGTGTTCTGGGCCTCGTCCAGGATGATGAACGAGTTGTTGAGGGTCCGACCCCGCATGAAGGCCAGCGGCGCCACCTCGACGGCCCCCTTCTCGATGAGCCGCTGGGCCCCCTCGGCCTCGAGGAGGTCGTGCAGCGCGTCGTAGAGGGGCCGGAGGTACGGGTCGACCTTGGCCAACATGTCCCCCGGCAGGAAGCCCAGGCGCTCGCCGGCCTCGACCGCGGGGCGGGTCAGGATGATGCGGCTGACCTGGCGGGCCTGCAGCGCCTGGACGGCGAGGGCGACGGCCAGGTACGACTTGCCGGTTCCCGCGGGCCCGATGCCGAAGGTCACGATGTTCCGGCTGATGGCGTCCGCGTACGCCTTCTGCCCGCCGGTCTTCGGGCGGACGGCACGCCCGCGCGACGACCGCACCAGCTCGCTGGTCAGCACCTCGGAGGGCCGTACGTCGTCGTGGAGCATGTCGATGGTGCGGGTGAGCTGCACGGCGTCGAGGCCCTGGCCGGACTCCAGCAGGATGATCAGCTCGTGGAAGAGGGAGGCGACCCGCTCGGCCGAGGCGGATCCGGCGGTCTCGGCCCCGTCGATGGTGACCTCGTTGCCCCGCACGCTGATCCGCACGTCGGGGAAGGCGTCCTCGATCTGGCGCAGCAGCTCATCGCGCTGGCCCAGGAGACCGGCCATGAGGTGGTTGCCGGGAACGAGGATCTTTACCGGGGTGCCTGCCACGTGCGCTCTGCATGCGACCCTACCAGCGGGCCGGGATGTTCCGGACGCACCGGACGGTCCCGTGGCCCGATCCGTTCAGCCGGGGGGCCAGTCGAACGACCGTCCGCCGAGAACGTGGAGGTGGAGGTGCGGCACCGTGTTCGAGGCGTCGGGACCGACGTTGAAGGTGAGCCGGTAGCCGCGGTCCTCGCCACCGATCCCCTCGGCATCGGCGACGGCCCGGGCCGCCATCAGCAGTGCGGCGACGTCGTCGGCGTCGCCAGGACCCACCGTGCCGGCGTTGACGATGTGGTTCCGCGGCACGACGAGGACGTGCACCGGGGCCTGCGGGGCGATGTCCCGGAAGGCCACGGTGCGCTCGTCGCGCCGGACCACGTCGGCGGGGACCTCACCCGCGACGATCCCGCAGAACAGGCACTCCGGATCCGTCGTCACCGGCCCGCTCACCCCTCGGCGACCAGTGGCCGACGGGCGGCCCCGTCGCCGTCGGCACGCCCCTCCCCGTGGACGACCCGGGTCGGCCCCTTGACCTCGGGGTACAGGTGCTCGAGGCTGCCCGGCACGATGCGGCTCGACTCGATGAAGGCGTCGACGTCGGCTTCCTTCAGCCGGATGACCCTGCCGAACTTGTAGGCGGCCAGGCCACCCTCGTCGATGAAGCGGTACAGGCTGCGCAGGGTGACCCCGAGGCGCTCCGCCGCCTCCTTGGTGCTCAGCCAGCTGATCGGGTCACGGACCGCGTCGACCATCAGACGGCGACGAGCAGCCCGAGCTCGTCCAACCGGGCACCCATGCTGTCCGGGGTGACCCCGAACAGGCAGGCGATGGCCCGCACGTCCTCGGCCCGGATGGTGATCATCCGGCCGTTGAAGTCCTGGCGGTGGACCTGGATCATGCTCAGGAACCGGCGCAGCAGGTCGCGCTCGGGCCCGCTCACCGTGTGGAGCTTGGTCAGGTCGATGGCCACCTTGTCGGGAACGGTCGAGGCCGGCGCGGCACCCCTCCCGTTGAGGGTCCGGGCGTCGGACGAGCCCGCGGCGCCCCACCGACCGCCCGGCGACGTGTCGTCGTTGGGGAGCAGCTGGTCGACCGGCACGTCGTAGAGCTTGGCGAGGCGCTGCAGCCGGGGCACCGAGATGGCCCGCTCCCCCCGTTCGTACGCGCCCAGCACGGACGCCTTGAACTCCTGCTCGGACATGGCTTCCACGGCCTGCAGCGAGAGCCGCATCTGCTTGCGCATCGCCCGCAGACGCGAGCCGACCGCACGGGCATAGGCGACCCGGGCCGCCTCCTCCTGCTCGTCGTCATCCGCTGCGACGACTGCCTTCTCCGTCAACATCATGGTCCAGCCCTCCGCTCCCACCGATTGCGCCCCTCGAGCGCGGATCCGGGAACCGAACCCGCTTCGAGCCCTTGTCTCACGCAGCGTGGCCGGAGCCGGGGCCCCTCACCTGCCGTGTGGAATTCGCTTACCACAACAGTTTTCCTCACGGAGCGTGGTTACGCAAGGGGCAGAACGACCCCGCTGCGGAGCGCACACAGCAGGGCGCCGGCCGTGACGGCGGCCGTCTCGGCCCGGAGCACGGTTGCACCGAGCCCCACCGTGGCGCCGAATCCGTCGCGCTCGGCCGGGTCCCAGCCGCCCTCGGGACCGACGGCCAGGACCGGTCGGTCCAGGCCGGGGGCCAGGCCACCGGGGTCGGCGAGGGCAGGCGTCGACCCGGCCACGGTGACCACGTCCTCGAGCAGGCAGACGTCGGTGACCTCCGGCAGCCGGGCCCGCCGGCATTGTGCCGCCGCCTCGCGGACGACCCGTCGCAGGCGTTCGACCGACCGGGCCGCCCGGTCGCCCTCCCAACGGACCACCGAGCGTGAGGTCCGGAGGGGCACGATCCGGTCGACACCGAGCTCCGTCAGCTTCTGGGCCACCCATTCGGGCCGGTCGCCCTTGGTCGGGGCGAAGGCCACGGTCACCTCGGGCGCCGGTCGCGGATCGACGGCGGCGGGCCCGTCGGGCACGAGGACCCCACCGGGGTCCGCACCCCGGGACCCCTTGGCGGGAGCCGACGGGGCGATCCGGCAGGGTACCCAGCCCCCGGCTCCGTCGGCGGCGATGACCGGCTCGCCCGGTCGCAGCCGGAGCACGTCGAGGAGGTGGCGGAGGTCGGTGTCGTCGACCACCGGTGCGGTCGGGTCGGCCACGAACACGAGCGCGGCGGCGGACACCAGGAGCGGGTCCGGCGACCGCGGCGCCGGAGCTGCGCCGCCGGGGGCCACGGTCAGCTGAGCGCCGACCGGAGCTTGGTGAACAGGCCCTGGTGGTGCGGCGCCTCGCCCAACTCCTCCGAGCGGGCCGCGGCCAGGGCGGCCAGCAGCTCCCGCTGGTGGTCGTCGAGTTCGGTCGGCGTGTCGACCTGGACGTGCACGTACAGGTCACCCCGGCCCCGGCCCCGGCCGGGCAGCCGGGGCACCCCCAGGCCCCGGAGTGTCAGCACGGTACCGCTCTGGGTGCCGCCGTCCACGGCCAGGTCCCGGGTGTCGTCGAGGGTGGCGAAGGGGACGCTGCCTCCGAGGGCGGCGAGCGTCACCGGCACGTGCACGGTGGCGTGCAGGTCGACGTCCGACCGCTGGAACACGTCGTCGGGACGCACCGCGAGGTGCACGAACAGGGCGCCGTTGGGCCCTCCCCGGAACCCTGCGGGCCCGTGTCCGGCGAGGCGCAGGGTGGAGCCGTCGTCGACCCCCGGTGGGATCTCGACGGTGAGCGTCCGGGTCTCCGTCCGCCGGCCCTCGCCCCGGCAGTCCGCGCACGGGGACTCGATGGACTGGCCCGTCCCCTGGCAGCGGTTGCACGGGACGGCGGTGATCACCTGTCCGAGGATCGACTGGCGGACCCGGCGCAGCTCACCGGCACCCTCGCACTCGGGGCAGCGGACGACCGACGTACCGGGTCGGGCGCCGGTTCCCTCGCAGGTGTCGCAGTGCACCGGCGCGGACACGTCGACCTGGCGCTGGACCCCGAAGACGGCGTCCCGGAAGTCGAGCTCGACCACCAGCTCGGCGTCGGGGCCCGGGATCGGCCCCGACCGGCGCCGACCGCCGGCGGCTCCACCCATGCCGTTGAAGAAGGCGTCGAACAGGTCGCCCAGGCCCCCCGTCCCGAACGGGTCGCCACCGGCCGGTCCCCCTGCGCCCTGGCCGAAGACCCCGGCGTGGCCGAAGCGGTCGTAGCGGGCCCGGCGTTCGGGGTCGCTCAGGATCTCGTAGGCCTGGCTGATCTCCTTGAAGTGCTCGCCGTCGGCGTCGTCGTCGCCGTGCCTGGCGTCCGGGTGGTGCTCGCGGGCCTTGGCCCGGTAGGCGCGCTTCAGCTCCTCGTCCGTGGCGTCGCGACCGACGCCCAGCAGCTGGTAGAGGTCGGTGTCGGTCATCGGGACGCCTCGCTCAGGCGCTCGCCGAGGCGGTCACCCACCACCCGGGCCGCGGCCAGGGCCAACGGGTAGTTCATCCGGGTCGGACCGAGCAGGCCGATGGTGCCGGCCTCCGTTCCGTCCACGGACACGGGCATGACCACGATCGCGCACGACGCCAGGGGCTCCACGCCGTGCTCGGTCCCGATGGCGACGGTCAGCCCGGTGTCGAGGATGTCGCGCAGCAGCGAGACGACGACCAGCTGCTGCTCCAGGATGGTGAGGACCGACCGCACGGTGTCGACGGCGTCGAAGGCCGCCGCCATGCGCGACGACCCGCCCACGAAGAGCTGATCGTGGCCGTCGGCCCTGCCCAGTGCCCGCAGCGCGGTCACCCCCGAGGACACCACGGCGTCGACCACGGCGTTGCCGCTGGGCGTCACCGACGGTGCCACCTGGGCCAGGGGCGACCCCAGGGCGTGGGCGGCGAGCCGGCCACCGGCCTCGGACACGACCGCCTCGTCGGCGTCCTCGGGCAGTTCGATCGACTGCTTCTGCACGGCGCCGTCGGCCAGGACCACGACCACCAGGGCGAGCCGGTGTCCGAGTCCCACGAGCTGCACCGACCGGACGGCGGCGGAGTCGTGGGACGGGCCGACCACCATGGCCGTGCAGTCGGTGAGGTCGGCGAGGAGGCCGGACGTGCGCTCGAGCATCTCCTCGATCTCGCCGTGGGCGTGGTCGAAGAACTGGCGCACCTGCTGGCGACCGCCGGCGTCGAGCGGGCCCGGTCCGCCGAGCTGGTCGACGAAGAAGCGGTAGCCCTTGTCCGTCGGGATCCGGCCGGCCGAGGTGTGCGGCTGGATCAGGTAGCCCTCCCGCTCGAGCGCGGCCATGTCCGACCGGACGGTCGCCGACGACACGCTGACGCCCGGCGCGTCCACCACGTGCTGGGAGCCGACCGGCTGGGCCGATCCGATGTACTCGTTCACGACCGCGTTCAGGATCGCCGCCTTTCGGGCGTCGAGCCCCCCGTCACCGGGTTGGGCGTGGTCGGCGTTGTGGTCGTCGGTGGTCGTCATGGGTGGTCGCCGGGGTTCGGAGTCGGCCGGGACGGGCCCCGGTCGGCCCGCCGGTCGCTGTTGGCACTCCATCCTAGTGAGTGCTTACCGCTTCCGGCCGACCACCCCGTCCTCGTGCGGCCGGGCGGCGGTGGCGGCCGGCTAGGCCGTGGCGATGAACATCCGCTCGGTCATGGCCGGCCCGAGGGCGATGGCGGCGTCGCCGAGGATGAGCGTCAGGGTCCCGTCGGGGGCCCGCGACTGGACCACGGCCGTGGTACCCGGCCGCAGCCCGTTGTCGCCGAGGTACGCCAGCGAGTCGGCCTCGTGCTCGACGCTCTCGGTGATCCGGACCAGGTGCACCTGCTCGCCCGGCTGGGCCTCGGCGAGCCGGCGCTGGGCCGCCCCGTCGGGCGTGACCCCGGGGATGGGATTGCCGTGCGGACAGGTCGTCGGGTTGTCGAGCAGGACCACGAGGCGGGCCTCGACGTCGTCGCTGATCACGTGCTCCCACCGCCCGGCCTCGATGTGGGCCTTGTCCCAGTCGAGCCCGATGATGTCGACCAGGAGGCGCTCGGCGAGGCGGTGCTTGCGCACGACCCCCTCGGCCAGGGCCGTGCCGGCCGGGGTCATGGAGATGCGCCGGCCCGACCGGGCGATGAGCCCGTCGGCCTCGAGGCGGTCGAGCATCTCCGACACGGAGGGTGCGGCCTTGTCCAGGCGTTCGGCCAGTCGGGCCTGGATCACCGGGATCCCCTCCTCCTCGAGGGCGAAGATCGTCTCGAGGTACTCCTCGACCGGCGGATGGAAGCGGTCAAGCACGCTGCCGATCCTACGGCACCGGAGGCGGCTCCGGCTCGGTCGCCCCGGGGTCGGGGACCCTGGACGGCCGCCGGCGGGTCGGCCGTGCGGCCCGTCGTGCGGCCTCGGCCGCCCGCAGCCTCGGCACGACCGTCACCGTGTAGGCGGCGGACGCCGCCCCCGTCACCAGGATGATGGCCAGCGGAACCGGGTCGAACCGGTTGCCGACCGAGACCGACGCCACCACGGCGAGCGCCATGAAGACGGTCAGTCCACCGGCGGCCACGACACGGACCAGCGGCACGCGGAAGGGGCGGTGGTGGTCGGGGATCCGTCCGCGGAGCCGCAGCACGCAGAAGGCGGCCACGGCGTAGATCATGGCCTCGAGGGCTGCGCCCACGGCGACCAGGACCTGCCAGCCGGACCCGCCCACCGCCTCGACCACCACGGACACGGCGAAGGAGGTCACCCCGAGCACCAGCACCGGGACCCACGGCACGGCCCGGTCGTTGAGCCGGGCCAGCAGCGGAGGAAGGCTCCCCTCGCGGGCGGTGGCGTAGACGAAGCGCGACGCGGTGATGAAGCCGCCGTTGAACGTGTTCAGTGCCGTGACGGCGGTCACGGCCGCCATGATCCAGATCCCGGCCGCCCCGAACGCCTTCTGGCCGAGCGACAGCTGCGGGTAGGCCGTGATCAGCTGGGCGTGGGTGAGCACATGGCTCATCGCCGTGGTCATCGCCGCGCACACCGCGAACAGGACGGCGACCGCGATGAGCATGGCGCGGTGGATGTGGCTCGGGTCCCGGACCTCTTCGGCGTTGGTGGTCACCCACTCGAAGGCGCTATAGAGGAAGATCCCGAGCGCCACCGACTCGAGGAATCCCGCACCCGAGTGGTGGTGCAGCGGCTGGAGGGGCGTCCGCAGTGCAGTTCCCGAACGGGTCAGTGCCACCACCGAGACGACCAGCGTGGCCGCCAGCACGATCGAGGTGGCCACGTCCTGGACCCAGCCGGCCACCTTGACGCCGCGGAGGTTGGACAGGACGGCGACGGCGAGCAGGGCCAGGGTCCACACCGCGGTCAGCCAGTCCGGCGCGTGCAGCACATGGGTCAGGGCGGCGCTGACGATGAAGGCGTCCGCCGCCACCACCAGGACGATGGTGCTCAGGTAGGTGAAGGTGATGGTCAGCGCCACCCGGTCGTCCATGGCGCCGGACATGTACCGGCGGATGGCGGCCGCCGTCGGGAACATCCCGTTCAGCTCACCGAAGAACCCCCAGGCCAGGAGGGCCAGCAGCCCGGCCACGGCGATCGAGACCCACGCGGAGTCACCGGCGACGTAGGCCACGAGCCCGGCCGCCGCCAGGTACTGGAGGGCGGCGAAGGCGAGACCGGTCGAGGTCGACACCGCCGTGCGCAGGCTCATGGCCCGACGCAGGGTGGCGGCCGGGGGCGGGCCGGCGCTCATCGGGCCCGGCCCACCGGTCGGATCCGCGTCACTGGTCGAGGAAGGCGACCATGGACATGGCGTCGAGGCGCATCACGTCCTCGGACGAACCGGCCAGCACGATCTCACCGGACAGGTACTTCTCCGACGGGTTGAGGTCCCCCCAGAACAGGTCGGCGAAGTCCTCGCTGGTGGCCGACACCACCAGGTCGGGCCGGTCGACGAGCCCGTGGCGCAGATCACCCAGGACCGAGCCCGACACCGCGAGGGTGAACCCGTCGCCGGTGTCCGTGGCCATCAGGTGGACGGTGCGGTCCCACCCGCGCAGCATCCGGGCGAGCCGGGTGTTGCCGTTGCACCGGACCTGCCAGTCGGCGTAGGCCTCGGCGATCTCGTCGGCGGTGGCCACCCCTAGCCCCGACCCGACCCGCGCTCGGCGGCGTCGTCACCGCCGTCGCCGACGCCGAACGTGCCGGCGACCTCGGTAGCCACGCGCTCGCCGGACTCGAGCGCGCCCTCGATGTAGCCCGACCAGACCGAGGCCGTCTCCGTGCCGGCCCAGTGGATCGGTCCCACCGGCTCGCGCAGGCTCGGCCCGCACCCGGTCAGCACGCCCGGCCCGAGACAGGCGACCGGACCGCCCCGGGTGAACGGCTCGGCCGACCACCGCTGCTCGGTGAACTCGACCGGGCGGGCGGCTTCGGAACCGAAGGCGCCCGCCAGCTCCCCGAGGCAGGCCTCTCGCCGGCCCTCCGGACCGCCCGCCTCCGACGCACGGTCGGCCGGGCCGGCGATGAAGCCCATCAGCACCCCGTACGACCCGTCCTCGGGCGAGTCGTCGAAGGTGGCCCGCAGGAGCCCGCTGTCGGCCACCACCTGGCCGGACAGTCCGGCGTCGCGCCAGAAGGGGCGGTCGTAGACCGCGTGCACCTTGGTGACCGACCCCATGGGCGAACGCTGGGCGAGCTGGTCGCGGGCACCCGGCAGCGGCGGGTCGAAGGCGATCCGACCGTGCACGGCGGGGGGCATGGCCACCACCAGGCGCCTGGCGCCCACCCGCCACGGCGAACGCGTCCCGTCGGGACCGCGTCGGTCGGCGGTCACCGTGACACCCGACGCGTCGTGGGTCACACCGACCACGGGGGCGTCCAGGACCACCCGGTCCCCCAGTTCGTCGGCCAGGCGGAGTGCCATCCGCTGGGCACCGCCGGCGAACCGCTGTTCCTGGGCACCACCCGCCGTACGGATCAGGGCGGACATCGAGCCACCGCCGTGGGCGTAGGCGAGGACGTAGAGGAGCGAGAGCTCCTCGGGGCCGCACCCGAACACGGCGAGGGCGGCGGTGGCCACGAGCGAACGGGCCACCTCGGTGTCGGCCGTGGTCGCCACCCACTCGGCGAGGGTGGTGCCGTCGAGGCGGGTGGCGTCCGGGTGCTCCCACGGTCGGACCGGCGAGACCTCCTGGGCCAGCAGGTCGAGGTCGAGGAGCGTGGCGACGGTGTCGGCCGACCCGTCCGGGTCCGACGTCGGAACGAGGCCCGTGAAGGGGTGGATCCCGCCGCAGCGCACCTCGAGGCTGGCGCCGTCGACATGGGTGGGGAAGGTGGGGACACCGCACTCGACGGCCAGTGCGCGGAGGCGGTCCTGGGTCGGTCCGAGCCACTGGCCGCCGTGGTCGATCACGGCGCCGGAACCGGTGACCTCGGTGAGCACCCGACCGCCCACCCGGTCCCGAGCCTCCACCACTACCACGTCGAGCCCGGCGGCCACCAGGCCACGGGCCGCCCGCAGCCCGGCGTACCCGGCACCCGCCACCACCACGTCGACGGTGCGGTCCCCTCCGGTCATGTCCCCTCCCGAGGGCGGCGACCCGTCCGTCGGGCGCCGCCGGCAGACCCACCGGCGGGCCGTGCAGGACCGGGCGGTACGGTGGGGCCCGTGGACACTACCCCGGGACCCGATCCCGGCGACGCCGGCCCGGACGACGGCACCTTCGACGACCCCGGACCCGAGGAGCCCATCGGCTTCCAGCGGTGGATGAAGCGGTCCGCCAGCGGTGCAATCCTCTCGGGCATCGCGCTCGGCCTCCAGCAGGCGCTCGAGCCCGAGCGCAAGCTGCCCGCATTCGTCCTGGAGGCACCCGGCGAGCCCGAGGACCCCGACGCGACCATCACGCTCCGGTTCGACCCCGACGACCCGACCAAGACGGTCGCCGTCATCCGCGCGCCCGCCGAGGGCACCCCGCCGGACCCGGCCCCGGGCGACCACTGCCCGGACGGTCGCTGAACCGGCGGACGCCGCGTCGCCGGCCGGGGCCGACGTCGTACCGGCCCGCGTGCGGTGGGCCCGCCCCGGTGTCCGGAGGCCCTCGGGACCGACGGTCTGCCGTCCCCGTCCGGACGCACCGCTACTGTGGCGGGATGGCGTCCGTTCGGCCTGCCGCGCAGTGCAGGATGACCTCGCGTCAGGACCGGGGGTGAATCCGCCCTCGGCCGGCCGTCCCGGCGAACCGTGGCCGTTCTGGTTCGGCCCCGACGACCGACCGCTCTTCGGCTGGCTCCACCTGCCGCACGACCGCACCGTCCGCGGGGGTGTCGTGCTCTGCCAGCCGCTCGGCATCGAGGCGATCTGCGTCTACTACACCTACCGCCTGTTGGCCGATCGCCTGGCCGAGCAGGGACTGGCCGTGCTCCGCTTCGACTACGACGGGACCGGCGACTCCACCGGCCGGGAGACGGACCCCGACCGGGTCGAGGCGTGGCTGTCCAGCGTGACGGCGGCCACCGACGTGCTCGTCGGCGCCGGGGTCTCGGACATCGGACTCGTGGGCGTTCGGATCGGCGGGCTGTTCGCCGCCAACGAGGCGGTGCGGCGCGCCGGGGTGGACGCGCTCGTGCTGTGGGATCCCTGCCTGTCCGGCCAGTCGTTCGTGCGTGAGCAGCGGTTCCTCCGCCACCTGAGCGGAGGCGGTGGCGAAGGGGCCGAGGACGCGCTGGAGGCACCGGGGCTCCGCTTCGAGCCCGAGACGGTGGAGGAACTGGGCGGACTGGACCTGACGGCCATGGACGGGACGCTGGCGAAGCGCATCCTGGTACTGCTGGCGCCGGGTACGTCGCGGCCGCGGGCCCTCCAGCGCCGGCTCGACGGCCTGGACGTCGAGTGGCAGGAGGCGACCGGGCAGGACCTGCTGCTCGACTCGCACACGCAGACGCCGCCGATGTCGACCATCGACCGCGTCGTCGACTGGCTCGCCACCGGGCTGCAGGGGTCCCCGGTCACCCTGGCGGACGTTCCGGTCGGTGCGGCGACCGCCACCGTGGGCACGACACCGGCCGGACTCCCCGTCGTCGAGCACACGGTGCGACTCGGCGGGCTCGGGCTCTTCGGGATCGTCACCGACACCGACGGACCGCCCCGCGGACCGACGATCGTGCTGGTCAACGAAGGCAACACCCATCACATCGGCCAGGCGCGGATCTGGGTGGACCTGGCACGCCGCCTCGGCCCGGCGGGCTTCCGCATCCTGCGGTTCGACCTCAGCGGCAACGGCGACAGCGGGACGCGGCCCGGCCAGAGGGACCACGTGGCACGGGCTCCCGAGGCGATCGAGGACGTCTACGTGGCGATGACCGCGATCTCGCCCGACGACCCCACCGACGTGGTCCTGGTGGGATTCTGCTCGGGCGCCTACCAGGTCGTGGAACAGGCACTCCTCCATCCGCCGCGGGGCATCTGCGTGATCAACCCGTCGTTCTCCTTCACCCCACCGGGACCCGAGGAGCCGTCGGTGCGGCGCGCCCGCCAGCATTCCCGGCGCTGGCTGGTGCGGCTCGTCGGGGCGCCGCTGCGGTGGGCGGTCCGACGTCGCAGTCCGTCGGACCTCGACCGGTGGACGCGGTCCCTGGAGAACGGGTCCTGGCCGATGGCCATGGCCAAACGTCGACCGGGGATCCCCGAATGGGTGTGGCGGTTCATCACCCTCCGGCTGCTGGAGGACACCGGGGTCGACGCCTTCGAGCGCATCGAGGCGTCCGGCGTCGACACGTTCCTCGTCTGCGGCCCGGCGGACTACCTCCCCATCGCGCTCGGCTCCGGCGAACGGATCCAGGCCCTCGAGCGATCGCCGCGCTTCCACGTGGCCATCCTCGACGACCTCGACCATGCGTCGTGGGTCAAACGCCAGCGCGAGCTGCTCCTCGACGTGATGGTCGAGCACTTCGGGTCGGCACACCCGCCGGCCCCGTCCTGACCGCACCGCCCCCGCGGTGACCGACCGCTGGGCCGGGAGCGGGACGCCATGGTGGTCGGGGCGTGCCACGGTCGGCGTCCTCTCGGGGTTCGGTCATCCGTGAATCCTCCGCCCGGCACCCGAGACCATCTGCGAGCCGAACCGTCCCCGGATGGCGCGGACGTCACGCCTGCCGTCGGCGGACGCGTTGCCACACGGCGGCCCGGAGCCCCGGCTCGAGCCGGGCGACGACCAGCACGAGCGCCGCCCATCCCACGATGCACACGACCACCGAGGAGACGATGGCGGCGAGCCCGCCATGGGCCGGGTGGAGGCGGTCGAGCGCGAGTGCCGTCGCCCCTGCCGCCATCCCGACCGGCAGGATGGGCCCGAGGGCCATGCGCGCGTAGCGGCGGACGGGGACGCCGATGTACCGGCACACCATCATCGGCAGCACGGTGAAGTCCAGGACCAGCACGACGGGCAGCGAACCGATCGCCGGTCCGATCGGTCCGAGCCAGTAGGTGGCCACGATGCTGCCGATCAGGTTCACCGAGGCCCCGAGCACCGCCAGTCCGGCGAGCTTGCGGTTGCGGCCGGCACCGGTGAGGAACAGGAAGCCCTGCTGGCCCGGGAGCTGGAGCAGTGTGACCACCCCGAGTGCGATCATGATCCCGTAGGTCTTCGGCGGGACCGTACCCAGCCAGACCGTCAGCACCGCCTGACCGAACACGGCCATGGCGATCACCATGGGGACCGAGACGGCCAGGCTCAGCAAGATCGCGTTGAAGAAGTACTTCGCCTGCCGGTCCCGGTCCGCCACGGCGTCGAGGTGGGAATAGGTGGGGAGGAGCAGGGCCGAGCCCTGCGTCGACAGGCTCCGGGTGAAGTTGGCCGTGTTCAGGGCCACGCTGTACGGCGCGACCTGGGCCACCGGGAGGATGACGCCGATGACGAAGGCGTCGAGCTGGAACGACACCACCGATCCGAGGGCGATCACCGTCTGCATCCCGCCGAACCGGAGGAGCTCCCGCAGCAGCGATCCGTCGAACCGCCCCTTTCGGAGGGACGAGCCGGTGACCCGCCCGGCGACGGAGGACGTCAGGGCGAACCCGAGCCCGACGCCGGCGGCCTGGAGGACGGCGAGCGTGATCAGCCCCGCTCCGGCCAGCACGGCGACGACCTGGCCGGCCTGGGTGAGCACGAGTGCGATCAGGCCGATCTGGGACTGACGGTCGTTGCGACCGGATCCGAACAGGATCGAGTTGGGCACGGTGGCCAGGAGCCGGAGCGCCGACATCACACCGAGGATGACCAGCGTCGTCCCGACGACCGTCGGGCTGATCGGACCCACGTTGAGGAACGAGGTCAGGAACGGAGCCAGTCCGACGGTCACCACCACCACCGCGATCCCCGACAGGGCGAAGAACACCCAGAGGGTGCGGATGAGGTCGGCGACACCTTCCCGGTCCCCGATGGCCATCAGCCGGGCGACCCGCTGGACGGCGGCGGTGCTGACCCCGAGGTCCAGGAGGATCAGGTAGCCGACGAGGGCCAGCAGGACGATCCACAGTCCGTACGTGCCGGCGCCGAGGTGCCGGAGCAGGACACGGGTCAGCACCAGGCTGAGCACGATGCCGATGGCGAAGTTGACGTAGGAGAACGCCACGTTGACGGACAGCTGCCGCAGGCTCGCGTTCGCCGAGGGCCGGTCCGGCAGATCCTCCGGCTCCCCCGCTGTGCCGTCGCCGACCACAGGAAACCGTACCTCCCCGCGCCGGGTGCCCGGCTCGACCCGGAGGATCCCGCGACCCACGCACCACCGCCCCGGCCCCCGCAGCGGTGGAGGGGCGGCGGGTCAGTCGTCCAGCTTGAGGGCGGACACGAACGCTTCCTGGGGGACCTCGACGCGACCGATGCTCTTCATCTTCTTCTTCCCCTCCTTCTGCTTCTCCAGCAGCTTCCGCTTGCGCGTGATGTCGCCGCCGTAGCACTTGGCCAGCACGTCCTTGCGCCTGGCCTTGACCGTCTCCCGGGCCAGCACACGGCCGCCGATAGCGGCCTGGATGGGGACGTCGAACATCTGCCGGGGGATGAGCTCGCGGAGCTTCTCCGCCATGCGACGGCCGTAGTAGTCGGCCTGGGACTTGTGGACGATGGTCGAGAAGGCGTCGACCGGCACCCGGTTGATCAGCAGGTCGACCTTGACCAGTTCCGAGGTGGCGTACCCGCCGGGCTCGTAGTCGAGGCTGGCGTACCCCTTGGTCCGGCTCTTCAGCTGGTCGAAGAAGTTGACCACCACCTCGGCCAGCGGGATCACGTAGACGAACTCGACCCGCTCCGGCGAGAGGTAGTCCATCTTCACCATCTCGGCCCGCTTGCCCTGGCACAGCTCCATGATCGTTCCCGTGTACTCGGCCGGGATGAGGATGGTGGCCCGCAGCATGGGCTCGTCGACGTGGTCGAGCGACGCCGGCTCGGGCAGCTCGCTCGGGTTGTCGACATCGACCTCCGTGCCGTTCGTCAGGAACGCCCGGTAGGCGACCGACGGGGCGGTGGCGATCAGGGACAGGTCGAACTCGCGCTCGAGCCGCTCGCGCACGATCTCCATGTGCAGCAGGCCGAGGAAGCCGCAGCGGAATCCGAACCCGAGGGCGCGGGACGACTCGGGCTCGTAGGTGAAGCTGGCGTCGTTGAGCCGCAGCTTCTCGAGCGCGTCGCGCAGATCGGGGAGCTCGTCGCCGTCGATGGGGAACAACCCGCAGAAGACCATCGGCTTCGGGTCGCGGTAGCCGTCGAGCGGGGTGCCGGCCGGGTGGGTGGCCGTGGTCACCGTCTCCCCGGACCGGGCGCCGCCGACGTCCTTGATCCCGGCGATCAGGTACCCGACCTCGCCGGGGCCGAGCTCGTCGACGGGTACGGTCGCCGGGGTCCGGACGCCGATCTCCTCGATCTCGTGGTTGGCGCCGGCCTGCATGAAGCGGAGGCGGTCCGAGGAGGTGAGCGTCCCGTCCATCACCCGGATCGAGCTCACGACCCCCCGGTACTGGTCGTAGGCCGAGTCGAAGATGAGCGCCCGCAGTGGAGCCGACGGGTCGCCGGTCGGCGCCGGGATGCGGGCCACGACGGCGTCGAGCAGCTCGGGGACGCCCTCCCCCGTCTTGGCCGAGATGTGCAGGATGCCCTCCGCCGGCAGGCCGAGGACCGTCTCGATCTCGGCCGCGCAGCGCACGGGGTCGGCGGCCGGCAGGTCGATCTTGTTGAGGACGGCCACGATCTCGAGGTCGTGCTCGATGGCCTGGTAGCAGTTGGCCAGCGTCTGGGCCTGGATCCCCTGGGAGGCGTCGACCAGGAGGACGGCCCCCTCGCAGGCGGCCAGCGAGCGGCTGACCTCGTAGCCGAAGTCGACGTGGCCGGGCGTGTCGATGAGGTGGAGGGTGTGGTCACGCCACGGGACCCGGACGTTCTGGGCCTTGATGGTGATGCCCCGCTCGCGCTCGATGTCCATCGAGTCCAGGTACTGCTCGCGCATCTGCCGGGGGTCGACGGCACCGGTCAGCTCCAGGATGCGGTCGGACAGCGTCGACTTGCCGTGGTCGACGTGGCTGATGATGGAGAAGTTGCGGATACGGTCGATCGGGAGCACGGGGCGCCCAGCGTACCCAAGGTGGGCCGCCGCCCACCCCGGGGCGGCGGACCCCGGGGCCTGTGGGCCGACCGGGTCCCGGACTGCTATCCTTGCCTGTCTCCGGCAGGTGATCCCCGGACGGGATCCCGGGGACCCGACGCAGCCCGTGGCGGTCCCGCACGTGCGCCGCCCGGACCGGACGCATCGAGACGACGAGGACAAGCAGTGGCAAACATCCGCAGCCAGATCAAGCGCAACCGCCAGACCGTCAAGCGCCAGGCCCGCAACAAGGCCGTCCGGTCGGAGCTGCGTACCCGCACCAAGAAGGCGAACGCCGCCATCGCCGAGGACGTCACGTCCGCCGAGGACCCGATCCGCCTGGCCGTCAAGCGGATCGACAAGGCCGCCGCCCAGGGCGTGATCCACAAGAACCAGGCGGCCAACCGCAAGTCGAAGCTCATGAAGCGGGCCGCCCGGGCCACCGCCGACGCCTGAACCGGACCGGCGGCGCCCAAGGGGAGGTCCGCGGGGACGTGGTCAGGAGCGGGGTCGGCGGCCCCCGAAGATCACCAGGTCGAGCTGCTTCCAGTAGACGTCGATCGCCTCGAACCCGGCCTCGCCCAGCATCTCCAACTGGGGGGCGAGGGGGATCATGTAGCGGACGTGGTTCTCGTAGCGCTCGTGCTCCTCGGGAGAGCGGTTCCGGCGTTTGTGCGCGGCGTCGGGATCCTCACGGTCTCCGGCGCGGAGCCAGGCCTCCCCGACGACGGGGTCGCCGGCGGTGACCGGGTCGTAATTCAGGTACCAGGCCCCGGGGGCCAGGTGCTCCAGGATCTCGCCGAACAGCGCCCGCTTGCGCGGATCGGGGAGGTGGTGGACGCAGAGCGACGAGATCACGGCGTCGGCCTCCGCGGGGAGCCCCTCGGGCCACGGGCCGCGGGCGAGGTCGAACTCGACGTAGGTGAAACGGTCGCCGTAGGCGGCGAGGTCCCGCCGGCCCTGCTCCATCATCTGCACCGAGTAGTCGGCGAGGACGGCCCGGGACCCCGGGAACCGGTCGAGGACCACGCGGGCGGCGGCTCCGGTGCCGGCACCCAGGTCGACGAAGGTGAAGGGCTCGGCGTCGTCGAAGGGGAGCAGCTCTGCCATCAGCCGGCGATGGTCGGCCCGGCGACGCTCGCGGTCCCCTGCCGTGGACACCCAGTGCGACACCCCGCGATCGGACTTCCAGACGGCGTCGTTCGTATCGGCGTGCTCGGTCACGCCGGCACTCTACCGGCGCGGAGCGCGCGGCTTCCGCCGGCGCCGGTCGACCTCCTGCCCGACCCCCGGGTCCCACCGTCGCTCCCGCGCCCCGGCGCGTCGCGTAGGTTCGTCGCGTGACCCGCGGCACTCCAGCCGGGGCGGGCCCTCGCGGCCGCCGGCCGACCCCACCGCAGCCCGGCTCCGGAACCACGGGATGACCGCGCCGCTGTGGAGCTGGTTCGCCGTCGGAGGGCTCATCGTGCTCCTGCTGGCGCTGGACTTCCTCGGAAACCGGGGCGACCACGAACCGACCCTGCGCAGGGCCGTGGCGACCAGCGCCGCATGGATCGGCGTCAGCGTGGCCTTCGGCGTCCTGCTCGGGGTGGTGTACGGCTCCGTCGTCGCCCAGGAGTACTTCGCCGGCTACCTGATCGAGAAGTCGCTCAGCGTCGACAACACCTTCGTCTTCGCCCTGCTCTTCGCCTCGTTCGGCGTCCCCGCCCGCCTGCAGCACCGCGTCCTCTACTTCGGCGTCATGAGTGCGCTCGTCCTGCGGGGGGCGTTCATCGCCGGCGGTGCGGCCCTCCTGGAGCGGTTCAGCTGGGTCCTCTACGTCTTCGGCGCGGTCCTGGTCGTCGCCGGACTGCGGATGCTGCGCGGGGAGAGCCATGCCGACCCGAGGCGGAGCCTCGCCGTCCGGGCCGTCCGGAAGGTCGTACCGATCACCCCCGACTACGTGGGCAACCGGTTCTTCACGCGGATCGACGGGCGGCTGTTCGGCACGCCGCTGCTGGTGGCGCTGGTGGCGATCGAGGTCACCGACCTCATCTTCGCCTCGGATTCGATCCCGGCGATCTTCGGCGTCACGACCAACGTCTTCATCATCTTCACCTCGAACGCATTCGCCGTGCTCGGACTCCGGGCGCTCTACTTCGTCTTCGCGGGTGCCATGGACCGGTTCCGGTATCTGAAGTACGGCCTCGCCGTCCTGCTCGTGTTCATCGGCGCCAAGATGCTGGCGGCCGACGCCGTCCACCTCTCGACCGCGGTCACCCTGATCGTGATCGTCCTGGTGCTCGGGGTGTCGGTGGTGGCGAGTGTGGTCACGACGGATACGCGGTCGGGCCCGGACACCGGCCGCCTCCCCCCTCGCTAGGGCGCGCCGGCCCCGGTGCCGTGACCGGGTCCGTGCGGTGCCCGCACCCGCTCAGCCCCCGACGAGCTCCTCGATCAGCCCGGGCCCGTCGTTGCGCACGTTGCCGACCTCGCGTCCGACGGCCCGGTGGACCAGCGTGCCCGAGGCGGCCGGGACGAGCAGCGCCTCGAGTCCGGGCCTGTCCCGGTTCGCCGGATCGAGCCACTCGTCGAGGACGGCGGGATCGAGGACGACGGGCATCCGGTCGTGGATGTCGCCCATGTCGGGCCCGGCCCCGGTGGTGATGACCGTGCAGGTGCGCAGTGCCGGCGGCTCCCCCTCCGGCGGCGTCGCGGCGCCCGGACCTCCCCACCACTGCTCCCACAGCCCGGCGAGCGCCAGCGGCTGCCCGTCGGCACGGGTGAAGTAGTAGGGCTGCTTGGTCGCTCCGGGCCCCGGTCTCCATTCGTAGAAGCCGTCGGCGACCACGGCGAGCCTGCGGGCGGCGAACGCGGCACGGAACGACGGCTTGGACGCCACCGTCTCGGCCCGTGCGTTGAAGGTCCGGTTGCCCATGGCGGGATCCTTGGCCCAGGACGGCACGAGACCCCAGCGGTAACGGCCGAGCTCCCGGTGGACGCCGTCACCGCCGGTGGACGACGAGCCGTCGGGCACCTCGGCGAGGCCCACGACCGACCGCATGGGCCCGATGTTCCAGCTCGGCCGGGCGTCGGGCTCGACGCCGAGTGCCAGCTGGGCGTCGAAGACCCGGGCCAGGAAGTCGGGCTCCGAGTAGAGGGCGATCCGTCCACACATCGCGGACCAGCCTACGGCCGGTCCGACGTCGGTGCCCCGGCTACTTCCTCGGCGGGAAGTAGTAGTAGGGCGCGTCGCAGCGGTAGCCGTGCGTCGGCCCGTCGGCCGGCGGGTCGTCGAGCCGCTGGAATCTGCCCTGGACGATCTGGGAGATCACATAGCAGCTGGCCGGGACCTTGCCGGCCGGATTCGCCGTGGCGATCAGGTTGTCGCCGTTGAACGACGTGATCTTGGCCAGCTGCTGGAGCACGGAACCCCGGGTCGGGTGGGCGCCGGCGGCCCGCAGCCCCTGGACGAACAGCTGGCCCGACAGCCAGCCGAAGAGCGTGTAGAGGTCGGGTTTGAACCCGGGCGACGCCTTCTGGACCCACGTGAGGAAGGTGTTGACCGCGGGGATGGTCGACGCGTCCTCGCCCAGGAACAGCGAGGTGAGGCCCTCCATGTAGGCGCCGTCGATGGCGGCCGCCCCGCCCGAGTCCGGGACCAGGGACTCGGAGTAGGTGGAGACCCCGAAGACGAGCTGCGGGTGGAAGTTCTGCTGGTCCAACGCCTTCACGACGGCGGCGGCGTAGTTGGCCGGCATCTGCTCGAGGAAGAGGATCTTGACACCGGCCTGGCGCATGGCCACCACGTTCTGGGTGAAGTCCGTCTGCGTGATGTCGAACTGCGGGTCGTAGACGACCTTGTAGCCGATGGACTGCATGGCCGCCTTCTCGCCCCCCCACTTCGTGATGGCCGAGGGCTGGTCGGCGATGAGTGCGCTGGCGCCCTTCACGTCCGCCGGGTACTTCGACTTGAAGTACTCGAGGGGACCGAGCTGCCAGCCCACCGCTGCCGGGTCCGGGCTGAACAGGTTGGGCAGGTCCGACAACGTCTGGTCCAGCGGCACGGTCACGTCGGGGAGACCGGGGTTGGCCGCCACCACCGTCTCGCCGTAGCTGTCCTGCAGCGAGAAGCCCCCGACGGCGGCGAAGTCCTTCTGGAGCACCTGTTGGTGGGCCTGCTTGTTCGGAGCACCCTGGTAGCCGTCGTCGTAGGAGTCGACGAGCAGCTGGCGTCCGTCGACCCCGCCCGTGGAGTTCACGTAGTCGGCGTAGGCCTGGGTGCCCACGAGGGCCCCCTTGAACAGGCCGGCGAACAGCGTCGACACGTTGCCGATCCGCACCGTCGAGTCGGTGATGCCGGTGGTGTCGTGGAACGCCGAGGACGGGATGCCCGAGGACCCGGCCGACGACGTGCCGGTCGACGCGGCCGGCTTCACGGTCGAGCAGGCCGTCAGGCTGCCGGCCAGGACGAGGACGGCGGCCGCCAGGACCGCCCTCGTGCGCCTCGGTTCCGTCGCCGGGTGGTGCGTGGCTGGTTGCATGGTCGTCTCCCCCTGGTCGTTGCCGCACCGGCAGGTCTCGGACCCGTCCCCCCGGCGGGGTGCGCCGGGGGGAACTCTAGAGAACGGCGGCGGCCGCCGCTCGGCGGACGGTTCACCCCGCCTCGTCGGGACGCGTGCGCATGCGGTGGAGGGCGGCGATCTTGTCCCGGTCGATGTTGACGAACTCCCCGACCGCCTCCACGGTCACCTTCCCGTTCTGCAGCAGCACCCCCCGGCTGTGGGTCCGGCGCTCGGTGACCTCGGTGACCTGGGACTCGAACAGCGACTCCACGCCGATGAGCGTCGGCCTGCGGTAGCGGACCGTCAGCTCGACCGTCGGGCCCGCGGCGTCGGCCAGCACGTTGGCGGCCGTCAGGATGATGTCGAAGGCCGCCGCCAGAGCCGCCCCGTGCACCCAGCCGGGCGCCCCCTCGTAGGTCGGCGAGAAGACGGCCCGGCCACGGGCCACCGGGGGATCGAACCACAGCTCGATCGGCGGGGCCAGCGGGTTGCACGGACCCGCCACCATGTCGAAGGGCATGGAGTCGGTCAGTCCGGCCCGCTCCTCGATCGCCACGTCGTACCCGGCGAACCTCGGCACCGGCTCGCTGTCGTCGGGGACGGCGAACTCCAGCGCGTCCGAGGCCGCCTCGACCCGGGAGGCGACCTCGGCCAGCACCCCCGGAGGGGGTGCCGACGTGACGGTCAGCTCCATGAGCCGCCGCACGGCGGACGCCAGCTCCTCGCGTCCCCCTCCGCTCCACGGGCGGCCGGGCGGTCCGGTCCGCCGGGGCTGCCCGGCCGGATCGTGCGGCGTCGTCGCCGACCCCTCAGTCATGTGCACCCCCGAACCGCTCCACGAATCCGGCGTGGCCGTCGAGGACGGCCAGCACCTCGGACCGGGTGCCCGCCGGCACCCGCAGGACGACCTCGTCGACGCCGAGCCGGGCGAAGTGCTCGAGCTTGGCGTCGGTCGGGACGGTCCCGAAGGGGATCACCCGGGCCTCGGTCGGTTCCCGGCTGGCTTCCTCGAACGCCCGCCGGAGCGCGGGGACCGCCTCGGCCAGCCCCGAGCCACCGATGGGCATCCACCCGTCGCCGTACTCGGCCACGGCGGCGAAGTTGCCCGGTGTCGCCGCGCCGCCCAGCAGCACCGGCACCCGCCCCCGGACAGGCTTGGGCCAGCTGTAGCAGGGGTCGAGGTCCACGAACTCCCCGTGGTACTCGGCCCGCTCGTCGCGCCACAGGGCCTGCATGCACAGGACGTGGTCGCGGGCGACCCGCCGTCGGGCGGCGAAGTCCACCCCGTGGTCGGCGGCCTCGGCGCGGTTCCATCCGAAGCCGATGCCCAGCACGGCCCGTCCCCCGCTCAGGTGGTCGAGCGTGGCGACCTGCTTGGCCAGCACGATGGGGTCGTGCTGGGCGGCGAGCACCACACCGGTCCCGAGCCGCAGCTGCATCGTCACCGGCACCGCCGTGGCCAGGGACACGAACGGATCGAGGCTCCGCTTGTAGTCGTCGGTCCGGACCCCGTCCACCAGGGCCGGCGGGGTGTCCGCCCGCACGGGCAGGTGGGTGTGCTCGGGGAGGAAGAGCGACGCGAACCCGCGCTCCTCGGCAGCCGTGGCCAGCTCTGCCGGCGCCAGGTCGCGGTCGGTCAGGAAGCAGGTGACGCCCAGACGCACGGCCGCTCAGTCCCCGAGCCCTGCGGCCAGCCGCGCCCCGGGGTTGACGGCGGGGTCGGCGAAGAGGGCGGCGAACGCCGCCTCCTCGCGGCGCCGGGCGTCGGACACCGCCGTCCCCCGCCCGGCCAGCATCAGCCGTTTGATCTGACGCGTGGCATGGGGCGGGAACGAGGCGATGGTGCGGGCGAGTTCGAGGGTCTCGGCCAGGACCGTCCCCTCCGGACACGTCCGCAGCGCCAGCCCGGAGGCCACGGCCGCCTCGGCGCTGATCCACTCCGAGGCGAGCAGTGCGGCCGCGGCCTGCTGCCATCCCATCCGAGCGGGCATCAGCACGCTGGAGCCGGCTTCGGGCGGCACGCCCATCTCGGCGAAGGGGAGCCGGAGGCGGGCGTGCTCGTCCAGCAGCACCAGGTCCACGTGGCCGAGGATCGAGCAGCCGAGGCCCATGCCGACCCCGTGGACGGCGGCCAGCAGGGGCTTGTCGAAGCGCATCAGGAGGTCGAGCAGCTCCGGGAACCCCAGGCCCGTGCCGGCGGCGGTGTCGCCGCCGGCGATCGCGACCATCTCCCGCAGGTCCTGGCCGGAGGTGAACACCGTTCCCCGACCCGTCAGGACCACGGCGTGGACCTCGTCGTCCTCGAGGGCGCCGGACAGCGCACCGGCCACGGCACGGTACATGGCCGAGTCGAAGGCGTTGCGCGCCTCGGGCCGGTCGAAGGCGACGACCAGCACCTCGTCGAGGAACTCGAGCTCGATCCGGTGGTCGTGCGGACCGTGCGCCCCGACGGTCATCGGAGGGCACCCCCGGTGGAGCTCACGGGCGCACCACCTGGCCGCCGTCGACGTTGAACACGTGGCCGGTGATCCAGGACGCCTCGTCGGACAGCAGGAACAGGCACATGCCGACCAGGTCCGAGGTCTGACCCATCCGCTTGAGGGCGAGACCGGCCAGGATCGGCTGCATGAAGGCGTCGGGCACCACGGTCCGCGACGCCTCCGTGTCGATCGGCCCCGGGGCGATGGCGTTCGTCCGGATGCGGTCGCCGCCGAGCTCGTGGGCCAGCTGCTGCGTGATCGAATTCACGCCGGCCTTGGCCAGGCCGTAGAACCCGGCGTACAGGTAGGCGGCGGTCGACGACTGGTTGACGATGGCGCCGCCACCCCGGGCCTTCATGGCCGGGTGGCACGCCCGGACGCAGTTCAGGGCGCCGAGCATGTTCACCGACAGGAAGCGGTTGAGGTACGCCCAGTCGACGGTGAGCAGCAGGTCGAGCTTCATCCCGCCGAAGATGGCGGCGTTGTTCACCAGGTAGTCGATGCCCCCGAACTCGGAGGTGGCGGCGGCGGCCATCGCCCCCGCCGATTCGGGATCGGCGACGTCGACCGCCACCGCGGTGGCCGAACCGCCGGACGACCGGATCCCCTCGGCGACGACCGAGGCCCTGTCGGCGTCGATGTCGGCGACGACGACCGAAGCACCCGCCGCGGCCAGCGCCTCGGCGTAGGCCTGGCCGATCCCGCCGGCGGAGCCGGTGACGACGGCCACCCTTCCGGTGAAGTCGAAGGTGGTGGTGGGTGCGGGTCCGGTCATGGTCGGGACTCCTCGGTCGGGGCGTCGGCGGGGGCCGCGTCGGCACGCTGGGCGATGATCTTCTCGGCGGCGGCGTTGACCCCGGTGGAGAGCGGCCAGCCGATGTAGTGGGCCAGGTGCAGGACGATCTCGCGGACCTGTTCCACGGACAGCTCGCCCCGCTCGAGTGCGGCCCGGAACTGGATCTCGAGCAACGGTGCCTGGCCGAGGGCGGCCAGCACCCCGATGGTCAGCATCCGGCGGTCCCGGACGTCCAGTGCCTCGCGGGTCCAGATGGCGCCGAACAGGTGGTCGACCGTGACGTCCACGTAGGGTCCCTCGACCGTGTCGGGATCCACGCTGAACCCGTACACCTCGTCCATCTTGGCCCGGCCCGCGGCGCGTGCCCCTCCTGCTGCTCCACTCATCGTGCCTCCACTCCCCTTCGCACCCCGTGCTCGCCGTGCCGGACGGACGGCCGGGTCACGCCGGCTCGGCCAGCGACTTGGTCTCCAGGTACTCCTCGAACCCGGCCACGCCGGACTCCCGTCCCACGCCGGACTGTCTATACCCGCCGAAGGGCACGTCGGGGCTGAACCACAGCCCGCCGTTGACGCCGACGGTGCCCGTGCGGATCCGGTTTGCCACGCCGACGGCCCGGTCGCGGTCCCCGCCCCACACCGAGCCCGACAGGCCGTAGGTCGAGTCGTTGGCCAGGGCGACCGCGTCGTCGTCCCCGTCGTGGGGGATGACGACGAGCACGGGGCCGAAGATCTCCTCCTGGGCGACCCGCGACGAGTTCGCCAACCCCACGATGAGGGTCGGCTCGACGAAGAACCCGTGGTCGAGACCCTCGGGACGGCCTCCGCCGAGCACGAACGATCCACCCTCCTCCTCGGCCAGGGCCAGATACCCCTCGACCCGGTCGCGCTGGCGGGAACTGATCAGCGGGCCGCACATGGTCCCGGGGTCCGTCGGGTCGGCGGCCGGCAGCATGGCCATGACCTTGGAAGTCGACTCGACGGCCTCGTCGAACCGGGACCGGGGCACGAGGAGCCGGGTGGTGATGGCGCACCCCTGACCCGCATGCGTGCACACGGTGAACGCCGCCGTCGCGCACGCTCCCCGCAGGTCGGCGTCGTCGAGGATCACGAAGGCCGACTTCCCGCCCAGCTCCAGGAAGACCTTCTTGATCGTCTCGGCGGCCGAGGCCATCACCTTGCGGCCGGTGGCCGTCGATCCGGTGAAGCTGACCTGGTCGACCCGCGGGTCGGTGGAGAGGACGGCCCCCAACGTGTGGTCCGACGACGGGACGACGTTGACCACGCCCGGCGGGATGTCGGTCTCCTCGGCGACGAGCCGGCCCAGCACGGTGGCGCACCACGGGGTGTCCGGGGCCGGCTTGAGGACGACGGTGTTCCCGGCGGCCAGCGCGGGCCCGAGCTTGGCCAGGTTGATCTGATGGGGGACGTTCCAGGGGGTGATGGCGCCGACGACCCCGGTCGCCTCCCGCCGCACCCAGCGGTGGGACGGGATGCCGAGCGGTTCGGCGGTGCCGAGGTCGGTCTCCCACGCATAGGACTCGGCCAGGTCGGCGACCCATCCGAGGGAGCCGACGGGCACGTCGAGCTGGGCCGAGTAGGTGAACGACAGCGGGGAACCGGTCTCCGCCACGGTCAGGGCCCGGATGGCGTCGGCGTTGCGTTCGAACGCCTCCTGCAGCTGGCGGATCCCGGCGACCCGGCGGGCCACGTTGGTGGACCAGTCGGTGGTGTCGAAGGCCCGGCGCGCCGCACCGATGGCGTCGTCCATGTCGGCGGCACCGCCGTCGGCGGCGACCCCGAGGGTCTCGCCGGTCGCCGGATTGACCGTCTCGAACACGGCTCCGGATCGGGCGGGCCGGAGGACGCCGTCGATCAGGAGTCGTCCCTCACCGGCCACGGCAGCGACGTCCGTCGTGCTCATCGTCCGTCCTCCTTGATCCCGGCCACGCCGAAGATGTCGTCGCAGTGCGCCTCGGTCATCGCCGCCAGCGGCAGGTCCAGGTCCAGGTCGGCGGCGAGCGACAGTGCCGCCCGCAGGTCCTTGTGGGCGAGCGCGGCACCCGAGCGCATGGCGCCCACGAGCCCGGCGTCGTCGTCCTCGCCGAAGGGCGCCACCGTCGTGCGGAACATGAGCGTCGAGGCCCCGCCGATGAGCGCGTCGCTCGCCCGGACGACCTGGGCCAGCTTGGACAGGTCGATGCCGGCCGCCTCTGCCAGCACCTGCCCCTCGTAGGCGGCCAGCCATCCGCCGTACTGCACGAGGTTGCGGGCCAGCTTGGCGGCCAGCCCCGTACCGAACGGGCCCATGGTGACGGTCAGGGAGCCGATGGCGTCGAACAGCGGCGCCAGGCCGGCGATGACGTCGGGGTCGCCCCCCGCCATGCACACCAGCCGTCCGGTGGCGGCGGCCGACGGACCGCCGCTCACCCCGCAGTCGACCACGGGGACGCCGAGGGCCGCCGCCTCGGCGCCGATGTCGGCCACGCACGCGGTGGTGATGGTGCTCACGATCACGAAGGTGGTGCCGGGACCGCCGGCTGCCAGTGCCCCGTCGGGTCCCGACAGCACCGAACGCACCTGCGCGTCGTCGACCACGGCCACGACGACGACGTCGGACGCCCGGGCGAGGTCGGCCGGTGACGCGGCCACGGTGGCGTGGCCGGCGTGCCGCCCGGTGGCCTCGGCCCGCACGTCGCAGACGACGAGCGGGAGCCCGGCTGCGTGGACGCTGCCGGCGACCCCGTCACCGATGGCGCCGAGGCCGATGACCCCGATCGACGGAAGGCGGTCGCCGTCCGGCGCGTGCGATTCTGCGGACACTGGATCCCCCCCGTTGCTGGACACGTGTCTGGACCATAGTATGGACACATGACCGATTCCAATGCCCGGGTCGCGGGGTGCCGCCCGTGACCGCCCCGGCCGCGCTGCCCGACGAGGACCTCCCCGAGGCCGACGTCGAGGCGACCCGTCGGCGGCTGACCGCCCGGCAGGCCGAGGTCGTGGCCAAGCTGGTCCGCGCCGCCGAGGAGGAGACCGAGGAGGGTGGCTACGCCGGACTGACGGTCCGCACCGTGGCCCGGCGGGCCGGCGTCGCTCCGGCCACGGCCTACACGTACTTCAGCTCGAAGGACCACCTCCTGGCCGAGGTGCTGTGGCGCCGGATGGAGGCGCTCCCCCCGGTCGACACCGACACGGCGGTGCCGATGGCCGACCGCGTCGAGCGCACCATCCGCGACATGATCCCCTTCGCCGGCCAGGGCACCGCCCTGATCGACGCCTGCACGGTGGCCCTCATCAGCCCGAACCCGGACGTCGCCCATCTGCGCGACCGGATCGGGGCGCTCACCCACCGTCGGCTGGCCGCCGCCGTCGGACCCGATGCCGACCCCCGGGTCGTCCGCGTGCTCGAGGCCTCGTATTCGGGCGCCCTGCTCACCGCGGGCACCGGCCACCGGTCGTTCCTCGACATCCCGGCCTTCATGGCGGACGCGGCCGGGCTGCTGGTGGCCGGGGCGGCCGCCACGGCGGACGGCGCACGGCGATGACGGTGGTCGGGCTCCCGGACCCCGTGACCTACAACCCGTACGGCTACGACATGCACGAGGATCCGTACCCGACCTATGCGCGCCTGCGCGCCGAGGCGCCCGTGTACCGGAGCGAGGAGTTCGACTTCTGGGCGCTGTCCCGCCACGAGGACGTCCTCGGCGCCTTCCGCAACGTCGACAGCTACTCGAATTCGTGGGGCGTGTCCCTCGACCCGTCGGCATTCAGTCCCGAGGCGCACCGGACCATGTCCTTCCTGGCCCTCGACCCGCCCCGGCACACCCGGATGCGCTCGCTGGTGGGCAAGGGGTTCACGCCCACCAAGGTCAACGCCATGGAGGGCCGCATCCGCGAGATCACCCTCGAACACCTGCTCCCCGCGCTCGAGCGCGGCACCTTCGACTTCGTCGAGGACTTCGCCGGCAAGGTCCCGATGGACGTGATCTCCGAACTGGTGGGCGTGCCGGTGTCCGACCGTGCCGAGCTGCGCCGGCTGGCCGATCTCGTGCTGCACCGCGACGACGGCGTGTTCGACGTCCCGCGCGAGGGCATGGAGGCGGCACTGTCGCTCGTCGTCTACTACCAGGCCATGGTGGACGAGCGCCGCGTGCACCGCCGGGACGACCTCACCTCGGCCCTGATCGACGCGGAGATCGACGGCGACCGCCTCACGGACGAGGAGATCGTCGCCTTCCTCTTCCTCATGGTGGTCGCCGGCAACGAGACGACCACCAAGCTCCTCGCCAACGCCTGGTACTGGGGGTGGCGCAATCCGGACGAGCGGGCGAAGCCGTTCGCCGACCCCACCCGGGTGGTCGACTGGGCCGAGGAGACACTGCGATTCGACACGTCGAGCCAGATGCTCCTGCGGGTCACGCGTCGGCCCGTCGAGCTGCACGGGACGACCGTCGGCGAGGGCGAGCGGGTCCTGCTGCTCGCCGGTTCGGCCAACCGGGACGCCTCGGTCTTCCCCGATCCCGACCGCTACGACCTCGACCGCGACACCTCGAGGCTGGTGAGCTTCGGCAGCGGGCGCCACTTCTGCATGGGGGCGCCGCTGGCCCGGCTCGAGGCCCGGATCGCCCTGGACGAGCTGGTGGACCGGGTGGTCGACTACGAGGTCGACCCCGAGGGCGTCCGCCGGGTCCACTCGATCAACGTCCGGGGCCTCGCCGCGCTCCCGACCACGGTCGTGCGGCGCTGATGCCGCGATTCCCCCCGAACCCCGACCTCCGGCCCGCCGTGGTGACCGGCGCGTCGTCGGGCATCGGCCGGGCCACCGCCGTCGCCCTGGCCGCACTCGGCCACCCCGTCGTCCTCGGAGCCCGCCGTGTGGCCGAGTGCGAGGACGCGGCGGCCGAGATCCGGTCCGCCGGCGGCGAGGCCGTCGCCATCCACCTCGACCTGGCCGACGACTCGTCCGTCGAGCGGTTCGCGCAGGCGGCCGTCGACACCCTGGGTGCCGTCGAGATCGTGGTGTCGAACGCCGCACAGAACATGGCGGGAGCCGTGCTCGACACCGACGCCGCTGCCCTCGACGGGGTGCTGTCCGTCAACATCGCCGGCACGCACCGGCTCGTCCGGGCCCTCCTGCCCGACATGGTGGGCCGCCGTCGGGGAGACGTCGTCTTCGTCACGTCCGACGTCGCCGAGCGGCCCCGGCCCGCCATGGCCGCCTACGTCACCTCCAAGTGGGGGCTCGAGGGCTATGTGCGCTCGCTGCAGATGGAGCTCGAGGGGTCCGGCGTGCGGGCCACGATCCTGCGACCGGGGCCGACCCTGACCGGCATGGGGATGGACTGGGACCCGGACGTGACCGCCGAGGTCATCGAGCAGTGGGCGTCCTGGGGGTTCGCCCGCCACTCGAACTTCATGCGGCCGGCGGGCGTCGCCCAGGCCGTCTGCGCCGTCGTGGGGCTCCCCCGAGGCGTGCACGCCACCGTCATCGAACTGCAGCCGGAGGCGCCTCTCGCGCCGCCGGCCGACTGAGGAGAAGGAGTACACCATGGCCGTCGACACCGGACAACGCCAGCCCACCCGGGTATCGGGGGGCGAGGGCGCCACCGGCCACCTGGAGGAGCTGCGGGCGGATCCGATCGGCCTGATGCAGCGGGTACGGGCCGAGTGCGGCGACGTCGGCATCTTCCGGCTCGCCGACCGGGACGTCGTCCTGCTCAGCGGGGCGCAGGCCAATGAGCTGTTCTTCCGGTCACCCGAGGAGGTGCTCGACCAGGCCGAGGCCTACCCGTTCATGACACCGGTGTTCGGCGAGGGCGTGGTGTTCGACGCCTCGCCCGAGCGCCGGCGCGAGATGCTCCACAACCAGGCGCTCCGCGACAAGTTCATGCGGGGCCACGCCGCCACCATCGCCGCCGAGGTCGCAGAGATGGTGGCCGCCTGGGACGACGAGGGGGAGATCGACCTCCTGGACTGGTTCGCCGAGTTGACCATCTACACGTCGTCGGCCTGCCTCATCGGTCCCCGGTTCCGCCGCGAGCTCGACCAGCGGTTCGGCCGGCTGTACCACGACCTCGAGAAGGGCACCGACGCCATCGCCTACGTCGACCCGTACGCCGACATCGAGAGCTTCCACAAGCGTGACGCCGCCCGGGCGGGCCTCGTCGAGCTGGTCCAGGGGATCATGGAGCGCCGGGCCGCCGAGCCGGTACCTGCCGACGAGGACGAGCGGGACCTGCTCGACGTCCTCATGTCGGTCAAGAACCCGGACGGCTCCGACCGGTTCGTTGCCGACGAGGTGACGGGCATGTTCATCTCGATGATGTTCGCCGGGCACCACACCACCTCGGGCACCGCCGCCTGGACCCTCATCGAGCTGCTGCGCAACGTCGGGGAGATGGCGGCCGTCGACGACGAGCTGGCCGATCTGTACGCGGGCGGCGCCGAGGTCAGTTACCAGGCACTCCGAGAGATGCCGCACCTCGAGTCCGCCATCAAGGAGGCGCTGCGGCTGCACCCGCCGCTCATCCTGCTCCTGCGCGTGGCCAAGGAAGACCTCGAGTGCGGGGGCTACGCCATCCGTGCCGGGCAGATGGTCGGGGCCAGCCCGTCCGTGTCCAACCGGATCCCCGAGGACTTCCCGGAGCCCGACGCCTTCCGGCCCGCCCGCTACCTCGAACCCCGCGAGGAGGACCGGCGGAACCCGTGGACGTGGATCCCCTTCGGGGCCGGCCGCCACCGGTGCGTGGGCCAGGCCTTCGCCATGATGCAGCTGAAGGCCATCTTCAGCGTGCTGCTGCTCGACTGGGAATTCGAACTGGCCCAGCCACCCGACACCTACCGCAACGACCACTCGAAGATGGTCGTCCAGCTCCAGCAGCCCTGCGTGGTGCGCTACCGGCGGCGGACCGTCGCCCGCAGCGGTGGGTCGGGTGCCGGCCAGGGCGCCGCGGGCTGATGCGGGTCGAGGTCGACGCCGACCTGTGCCAGGGCCACGGCGTGTGCGAGTCCGAGGCCCCCGACGTGTTCGCCGTCGGTCGGGACCACCTGGTCGAGGTGCTCGACCCGTCCCCGTCGGACGGCCTCCGCGGCGCCGTGGAGGCCGCCGTCCGCTTCTGCCCGACCCACGCCCTCTCGATCGTGGAGGACTGAGAGGACCACCCGGCCGAGCCACCCGGCCGAGCCACCCGAACCGAACCACCCGAACCGAACCACCCGAACCACCGACAAGGAGTTGCCCCGTGCCGCCGTACCCCCGCCGTGAGCTCGAAGAGACGATGCAGCGCTGGCTGGACCTCAACAGGAGGTGCGAGGAGGAGCTGAACTGGCTGCCGCTCGCAGACATGTTCACGGAGGACGCCACCTACGGGTGGAACGTCGGGCCGAACGACGAATTCATGGCCGTGGGACGCGACCAGATCCGCGACTACGCCGTCGGCCTCGAGATGGAGGGCCTCGGCGGGTGGACCTACCCGTACATGCGGATCCTCATCGACGAGGTCCAGGGGGAGATCCTCGGGCTGTGGAAGCAGGTCGCCGACGCCACGCGGCCCGACGGAAGCCACTACGAGATCGCCGGCCTGGGCGGCAGCTGGTTCCGCTACGGCGGGAACCACCGGTGGAGCTGGCAGCGCGACTTCTTCGACGTCGGCAACGCGACGGCCACCTACATCGAGATGATCCAGGCCGACGCCCTCAGTCCCGGAATGACGGCCCGCATCGAGAAGATGGCGTCCGGTCGCCAGCCCGGCCACTACCCGGTCGGCAAGGCACCGGTCGGACTGTGGGACGGCGTCGAGCCCACCGTCCTCGGGGGCGACTGACCGGCCCGGGGTGGACCGCCGGTCCGGGGAGGCACGACCGGCCCGGGGCCGGTACCGTCCTGTGGTGTCCACTGTTCCCCCCGACCGGCCCGTCCGGGCCGCGTTCGTCGGCCTCGGCCGCATCTACGACCTCAACGTCCTCGCCTACCGGGACAACCCCGATGTCGAGGTCGTGGCCCTGGTCGACCCCAGCGAGGAGCGCCGCGCCCAGCGCAGCGCGGACTGGCCGGCGGCGGCGGTCTTCTCCTCGGTAGACGAGCTGGCCGCCAGCGGACTCGACGTGGACGCCGTGGAGGCGCTCCTGCCCATCCCCCTGCACTGCGACGAGGTGGTCGCCATGCTCGGCCACGGCTGGCACGTCAACGTGCAGAAGCCGATCGGCAACGATCTGGCCGAGGCGGCGCGCATGGCGGACGCCGCCGCCGCGTCGGGACGCATCCTGCGGGTCATGGAGAACTACCTCTTCTACGAACCGCTGCAGCGCCTCAAGGAGGTGGTCGACTCCGGCGAGATCGGAGACGTCGGGGGCTATCACCTGAAGATGGTGGCGAGCGGGCTCGGCGGATGGGATGTGCCCGGCGACACCTACCGATGGCAGTTCGAACAGGCCGGACGCGGCAGGGGCACGCTCCTGTTCGACGACGGCTGGCACAAGCTTTCGACGGCGCTCTGGCTCTTCGGTCCCGTCCGCGAGGTGCGGGCCTGGGTGGGCTCCACCGAGGTCGTCCCCGGGATCGCCGTGGACGCGCCCACGACGCTGGTGTGGGAGCATACCAGCGGGGTCCGCGGCGTCTGGGACATCACCCTCGCCGTCGACCTCTACCTGCGCTCGGACTACTACACCAATGACGAGCGGTGGGAGGTCACCGGACGGCGCGGCTTCGCCCGGGTCAACCGGTGCACGGCACGGGGGATCCAGCAACCGAGCCTGGAGGTCTACCGGGACGGCGAGCTGCGCTCCCACCACGCCCTCGACGACGACTGGGCGAGCAGCTTCCGGGCCTCGGGGCGCCACTGGCTGCGTTGGCTCCGGACCGGCGACGGGCCGCTGCTGTGGGGTGCGGACGAGGCCACCGAGGTGCTGCGGATGGCACTCGCCGCCTATGCCAGCAGTTCGGCGGGCGGCATCGGGATGGACCCGGCGGGCCTCGGGGCGGGCACGGCCCCCCGCGCCGCCGGGTCGCCGGCGCCCGCTGCCACCGGCGCGGATCGGGACAGCGCATGACCGGCGGTCCGTTCGCCGCGGCCACCGAAGTCACCCCGGCGGGCCCGTCCGCGTGGCGGGGGGAGATCCGACCCGGGTGGGACATCGGGGGCAACGCCAACGGCGGCTACCTGCTCGCCATCGGCGCCCAGGCGCTGCTCGCCGCCACCGGCCGCACGGACCCGGTCACCGTGACCGCCCACTACCTGGCCCCCGGACGGCCCGGCCCGGTGTCCGTGGAGACCCGTGTCCTGAAGGAGGGTCACCGGTTCACCGACGCGTTCGCCCTGCTCGAGGCCGGAGGCCGACCCCTGCTGTCCGTGCTGGGCACGTTCGGCGACCTGGACGGGGAGTCGGTCGACCTGCTGGTGGACGGGGCGCCTCCCGAGCTCCCACCGCCCGACGGTTGCGTGTTCATCGAGGCCACCGAGACGTTCCGCCCTCCCTTCATGGCCAACGTCGAGCTCTACCTCCACCCCGACGACGCCGGCTTCGCCACCGGGCAGCGGAGCGGCGTCCCCCGGGTGCACGGGTGGTTCCGGCTGCCGGACGGCGAGGCGGTCGACACCGTGGCGCTGCTCTGCGCGCTCGACGCCTTCCCGCCCACCATCTTCAACGCCGACCTCCCGGTGGCCTGGACGCCGACCGTCGAGTTCACGGCGCACGTCCGCGGCCGACCGGCCCCGGCATGGCTCCGCTGCCGGTTCACGACCCGGTTCGTCACCGCCGGGTTCCTGGAGGAGGACGGCGAGATCTGGGACGAGCGGGGTCGCCTGATCGCCCAGTCGCGCCAGCTCGCGCTGGTACCGCGCGGCGGAGCCGGACCGGACCCGGGCGGCGGCCGGCCGACGCACCGCCCCGACGGGACCCGGGCACCGGCGGCCCCGTGACCGGCGCCGGTCGTGGCCGGAACGGATCGGCGCGCGTAGGTTGTCCGGCATGGCGGACCGCCTCACGACCCCGGTAGAGGACCGGGAACGGATGCGTGAGGCGGAGTCGCGCCGGTTCGCCTCCGTCCTCGGGGACCTGGCCATGTCGTCGGCGCGGATGCCCGGGGCGGGGGCCGTCGCTCCGGACGGGGCCTGGCGCTGCGGGCGGACCGCCCGACCCGGACCGCCCGTCGTCGGCCGCCGGGCGTGACGCACCCCGACCGCCGGGTCACCCGGCGCCGTCGGTGCCGGGTGTGCGGAGTGCCCCGGTGACCATCGCCGAGATCCTCGGGCTGCTCATCGGGATCGTCGTGATCGCGACGGTCGCCGACCGCCTGCGGATCGCCTACCCGATCCTCCTGGTCATCGCCGGGCTGGTGGTCGCCATCCTGCCCTTCGCCCACCGGGTCCAGCTCGAGCCCGACCTCGTCCTGCTGGTGTTCCTGCCGCCCCTGATCTACGACGCGTCCCTCGACACCTCGGCCCGAGAGCTGCGGACCCACTGGCGGCCGATCCTCCTCCTGGCCGTCGGCCTCGTGCTCGCCACCATGGCGCTGGTGGCCGTCGTCTTCCACCTGCTGGTCCCCCGGTCGGGCTGGGCCGAGGCCTTCGCCCTCGGGGCGATCGTGTCGCCACCCGACTCGGTGGCCGCCACCCAGATCGCCGGCAAGCTCGGACTCCCCCGCCGACTGGTCACCATCCTCGGCGGCGAAGGGCTCATGAACGACGCCACGGCCCTGACCGCCTACCAGGTGGCCGTGGCGTCGCTGGCCACCACCTTGACCGTGGCCGACGTGGCGGCCCGGTTCCTCCTCGCCGTGGCGGCCGGCGTCGCCATCGGCCTGGCCGTCGGGTGGGCCGGCACGCGGCTGCTCCGGGTCACCGAGACACCGGTCATCGAGAACACCATGCTCCTCATCCTGCCCTTCGCCGCCTACCTCCCGGCCGACAAGTTGGGCGCCTCGGGTGTGCTCGCCGTCGTCGCGTGCGGGCTCTACTTCGGCCGCTACGGCTCCCGGTCCCTGACCGCCGCGGCCCGGCTGCAGCAGCGCGAGAGCTGGGAGCTCATCGTCTTCCTGCTGACCGGTCTCTCCTTCCTGCTGGTAGGTCTCGAACTCCGCCCCGTCCTCGAGACGCTGACCGCACGGTCGTCGGAGTCCCTCGTCGTCGAGTCCCTGTCCGTGGTGGGTGCGGTCGTGGTGCTCCGCCTGGTGTGGATGTTCGGGGTCCGGCTGCTCCCCGGCGGCAGGGACCTGCTCAGCACCGGCCAACGGACAGCGTCGACCTGGCGGGAGACGACCGTGGTCGGGTGGGCCGGGATGCGGGGTGCCATCAGCCTCGCCGCCGCCCTCGCACTCCCGGCGGACTTCGCCGAACGCGACCTGGTCCTCTTCCTCACGTTCGCCGTCATCGTCGCCACCCTGGTCGGCCAGGGACTCACCCTGCCGCCGCTGATCCGGAGGCTCGGACTGGTCAGCCAGGGCGAGCAGGACCTGGTACTGGCGGCCGAGGCGCGACGACGGCTGATCGTGCTGGCCCTGACCCGGATGGACGCCCTGGCGGCCGACAGCGGGACGCCCGACGACGTCACGGAGCGGCTGCGGTCCGGGTACGAGGCTCTGCTCGACCAGGTCGACCGGCGCCTCGACGCCCTGGGCGACCACGGGGTCGACCGGGGCGCCGCCGTCCCGGGGTCGGGCGACGGCACCGGGGGGGTCGGCCGTGCGGCGTTCGACGCCGAGGTGGAGCTGCGCCGGAAGGTGATCGCCGTCGAGCGGGACGAACTCGACCGACTGGTCGCCCGGCACAAGGTCAGCCGCCACGTGGCCGACGAGGTGCGCACGGCGCTCGACGTGGACGAGACGACGATGCGGCCCTGACCCGCCGGTGCGGCGTCCCCGGGCCGGGGCGCGCCGATGGGCGCCCTGGTGGCGGGGCGCGCCGATGGGCGCCCTGGTGGCGGGGCGCGCCGATGGGCGCCTCCGGAGAGGCGCCCATCGGTCTGCGCTTGCTGCATTGGACACCGGGAGCCCCGTGAGGCGTCGGATGGGACCACGGTCCGGCTAGGTCGCCCGGTGGGTGTCTGGCTGGGATTCGCCAGGTGGTACAGCGAGCCGCCTCAGCGGCCAGCCACCTCCAGGGTCCCGAAACGTTGATCGCTCAGTTGGACCACCTCCTCTCTCTGGTCCGCTCATCGTACCAACGGCGCGTGCGGAATCGGGTCATCCGCGACAGGCGGGAACCCCGTGGACTCCGGAGCTGGCGACCTCCGACCCCGGAGCGCTCCCGCCCCCCGGCGCCCGCTTGCCGTAGAGAAGTGGACACGTGTCCGGCGATGCGTCTGGACACGTGTCCAGGTCGGCCCTACCATGGCGGCGTGATGAGCGAACGGGCACCGTCGTGACGTCGGGGCCGGGCCTGGACCGGCTGAGCCGGCAGCAGCTGGCGCGCCTCGTCCCCGAGTACCTGCTGGCCGGCCACCTCATCGATCGGGCCGGCATGCCCCACCTGATCGGGGCGTTCGGCCGCGACGGCATGCGCGACGTCGCCATCGAGGAGTGGATGGGGGCCAGCCCCGTCTACACGCGGCGGGTGCAGCAGGCCCTCGGATTCGAGGGTGACTCGGTCGAGACGATCTTCAAGGGGATGCAGATCGACGTGGGTGCACCGCCCCAGTTCATGGACTTCCGCTTCGTGGTCCACGACCACGACCACGGGGAGTTCTGGCTGGACCACTGCGGCGCCCTGATGGACGTCGAGCCCATGGGCCCCGACTACGTCCGGGCGATGTGCCACGACATCGAGGATCCCACCTTCGACGCCACCGCCACCGCGACCAATCCCCGGGCCCAGGTCCGACCCGTCCACCGGCCACCCCGGGTGCCGTCCGATCGCTCGCCGCACTGCGCCTGGACGGTCACCATCGCCGACGATCATCCGGCCGTGCCGGTGCCCGAGGAGACGGAGGCGATGGCCGTGACCCGGGCCGCGACCCTCGCACTGGCCCCCATCGACCCGGACGACCCCGGCCGGCACGACTACGCCGGTCCGCTCCTCGCCGACCTCGACTTCGCCGACTGGTCGGCCTCCGCGCTGCGGCGCATCACCGACGAGGTCTGCCTGCAGGGCCACCTGCTGGCCCTGTCGTTCCGTGCGGCCGTCGCCGCGAGGACCGCGCTCCCCGACGACGCCGTCGAATTCGGCCGGCACCAGTTCACCGGCGTGGCCGGCGTGGCCGCCGAGCGGTTCCGGGACGCCCTCGGACTCGCGCCGACGCTGGAGGGTGCGGCCACCCTGCTCGGCCTGCATCCCGGACTGCTCCCCTACCGGTACGTGCAATGTGACGTCGATCTCGGTGACCGGCTGACGGTCCGCATCGGCCGGGACACCGGCGCCACGGCCGACGGGGCGTGGCCCTCGATGCTCGACGCCGACCACCTCGGACCGCTGGACGCCATCGTGCGCGTGCTCGACGACCGCTTCCGCTGCCGACCGGTGGAGGACGACGACGACGCCCTGGTCGTCGAGGTGGTCCGCGGCGCCGGACCGGTTCCGGAGTCGGACGACGTGCTGCTCACCAGGTTCAGTACCGGAGCGGCCTTCGCGTTCGAGGACCGGGGTACGCCCGTCGAGCTGCGGACCGGCCGCCCGTAGCCCGCCGGCCGTCCGTGCCGGGGCTCAGGGGGACTTGGCGATGAAGCCGCCGTCGCACCGGTAGCCGAACGTGGGCCCCGTGACCGGCGGATCGTCCGAGCGCACGAATTGGCCGTTGACCACCTTGGCGATGAGGTAGCAGGTGGCCTGCTTGCGATCCGCGGGATTCGTGGGAGCGAGCAGGTGCGAGGCGTCGAAGGACGTGATCTTGCGGAGCTGCTGCTGCACGGACCCCTGGGTGGGATTCTTCCCGGCCGCCTGGAGCGCCTGGACGAACAGCTGCGTGTTGGCCCAGCCGGCGAGCGTGTAGTAGTCGGCCTTGAAGCCCGGCGACGCCTTCTGTACCCACTTCAGGAATGTCCCGACGGCCGGGATCTGCGATGCGTCCTCCCCCAGGAAGAGCGCGTTCGGCATCTCCATGTTGCTGCCGTCGACGGCCGCCGCACCGCCCGCAGCCGACACGAGCGCCTCGCTGTAGGAGGCGGTCCCGATCACCAGGACGGGATGGAAGTCCTGCTGGTTCAGCGCCTGGAGGAGCCCGCCCGCATAGTTTTCGGGGAGCTGGTCGATGTAGACCAGCTGGACGCCGCTCTTGCGCATGTCGACCACGTTCTGGGTGAAGTCCGTCTGGGTGATCGGGACCTCGGAGTAGTAGGCGAGGTGGTACCCGGCCTGCTTCAGGACCGGCTTCTCGAGGTCCCAGCTGGCGAGCGCCGACGGGAACGCCGACGAGAGGACCGCGGTGTGCAGCGCCTGCGTCGGATACTTCTTCTTGAAGTACTGGAGCGGTCCGGTCGGCCAGCCCAGCCCGGTCGGGTTTGCGCTGAAGGTGTTCGGCAACATGATCAGTGCGGGGTCGAGCGTCGTCGACACGTCCGGCACCTGGGGGTTCTGGGCGAGCACCGTCTCGCCGAAGCTGTCCTCGAGCGAGAAGCTCCCGACCAGGGCGAAGTCGTTGTCCACCGCGACCTGGGTCTGCTGCTTGTTCTGGGCTCCCGTGAACTGGTCGTCCAGCGGGTCCACGACCAGCTTGCGCCCGTTCACCCCACCCGTCGAATTCACGTAGTCCGCATAGGCCTGCGTGCCCACCAGCGACCCGGTGAACAGGCCGGCCGTCTCGGTCGAGACGTTCCCGATCTTCACCGTCGAGGACGTGAGTCCGGTCGTGCTGGTGAAGGCCGACGCCGGTATCGGCGCACGGTACGAGCTGGCGGACGTCGAGGACGCCGCCGCCGTGGTGGCGGTGCTCGAACTGGTCGTCGAGGAACAGGCCGTCAGCGTGCCGCCCCCGATGGCGAGCACCGCCAGCGCCAGTGCGCCCCGGCCACGGACACCACTCCGGGTCCGGCGCTGCTCGGAACGATCGATCCCCATGTGGCTTCCCCCTGATCCGCACTGCTCGTCGTGACCCTGTCGGCGCGGGACCACCCCGTGCCTCGCCAGCTCCCCCGAGCAGCGTCCCCCGGTGCGCCGTGGACCGGCGCCACCGAGACACTACGACACCGCTGCGCCGGGTGCCGGACCCGGCGGGCGGATGTCGGGATCGTCGCGCGCTGCCATCAGGGCCGCAGCAGCACCTTGACGCACGCGGCGCTGCGCTCGGCCACCGCAGCGTACGCCGCGGCGGCATCGGCGAGGGCGAACTCGTGGGTGAAGATCCCGTCGGTCCGGAGGCGTCCGTGCTGCACCAGCGGGACGAGCTCCTTCCACGTCCGGTGCACCGGTGCGGTGGTCAGGCGGAACGTGATGCTGCGGAACAGTGCCATCAACGCCGGCAGCGGGTAGGGCTCGAGGTCGTGGACCCCGAGGACCGACACCGTTCCCCCGGCCCGCACGCAGGACAGCGCGTCGTCCAGCGTGGCGTCGTGGGCCACCGCGTCGATGACCGCGTCGGCCCCCCGGCCACCGGTCGCCTCGAGCACGGCCTCGACGGTCGGGCCGTCGACCGGCTCGGCCCCGGAGTCGGCGGCACGCTCCCGCCGCCCGGCCACGGGGTCGACGGCCAGGACCCGCGCCGCCCCCAGGACCAGGGCGGAGCGCACGGCGCAGAGCCCGACCGCGCCGAGGCCCAGCACCACGACCGTTCCCCCCGGCGGGATGTCGGCCCGCTGCGCACCGGCCCAACCGGTCGCCAGGTTGTCGGTCAGCAGCAGGGCGGCCTCGTCGTCCATGCCGTCGGGGATCCGCAGCAGCTGGAAGTCGGCGGCCGGCACGGCGACCGCCGTGGCCTGACCGCCGGGGAGCATGCCCGAGCCGAAGACCTTGGGCCCCTCGACGCACAGGACCGGGTCGCCGGTGGCGCAGCCGTCGCACACCCCGCAACCCGCCACGGATGCCGTCAGCACCCGGTCCCCCACCTGGAACCGCCGGACGTCGGGTCCGACCTCGAGCACGGTGCCGAGGAATTCATGTCCCACCGGGATCCCCGTGCCGAGGTCGATGTCCCCGTCGTAGAAGTGCATGTCGGAGCCGCAGATGGCGGTGGCGTCGACCGCGACGACGGCGCCGCCCGCCCCGGGCACGGTCGGCTCGGGCGCCTCGGCCACCCGGACGCTCCCCGGTCCTTCGATCATCACGTGCAGCACGGTCCCCCCGGTCGGGTCGTCGGCGGACCCGGGTCGCCGGGTCGGGTCGTTGAGTACTGTGGCACACCGATCCGACCCGCTGCCGTGGAGCAGCACCGGCCCCGGGTCGCCAGGAACCCCGCGAAAGGTCCGGACATGCGCAACCCCCACGCCGGTGAGCCGTTCGACACGCCGGACGAGGAGATCGCCCGGGCGCTCCTCGACGTGAGCGTCCCCACGCTGCTGCTCTCCCTCGTGCACATGTCCGGTGATCCGGGGATCATCCGGGGCCGGCTCCGGCCCGCCGGTCTCTTCCTCAACGAGGTCCAGGGCTACATGACCGACGAGGACAGGGCCGAAGCCCGCGCGCTGGCCCTCGAGGTGATCCGGGACTACCGGGACCGGGGATGCCCCGAGCCGGAACCGATCTCGGCCGACCTGCTGCACGAGATGATGACGTGGCTGGTGTGCGAGGAGGTTCCCGAGGAGTACGTGCCCCTCCTGATGGAGGAGATGGAGCTCGACGGGCGCGACGCCCGCCGGGTCGAGCCGGTGGGCGACCCCGATGCCCGAGCCGCGTTCCCGGTCGTCGTGATCGGGTGCGGCCAGTCCGGACTGCTGGCCGGGATCCGCCTGCAGGAGGCCGGCATCCCCTTCACCATCGTCGAGAAGAACGCCGGCGTGGGCGGGACGTGGTGGGAGAACACCTACCCCGGGGCCCGGGTCGACGTCGGCAACCACTTCTACTGCTACAGCTTCGAGCCGAGTGACCACTGGACCGAGTACTTCGCCCGGCAGCCCGAGCTCCAGCGCTACTTCGAGTCGGTCATGGACAAGTACGGGATCGGCGCCCACGTCCGCTGGGAGACGGAGGTGCTGGGGGCGACCTGGGACGACGGGTCGGCCACGTGGTCGGTCCGCACGCGGGCGGCCGACGGGTCCGAGGAGGTGCTGACGGCACGGGCGGTGATCTCCGCCGTCGGCCAGCTCAACCGACCGAACGTGCCCGACATCGACGGGGCCGACACCTTTGCCGGTCCGGCGTTCCACTCCGCACGGTGGGACCACGACGTCGACCTGACCGGCAGGCGGGTGGCCATGATCGGAGCCGGGGCCAGCGGCTTCCAGATCGCCCCGACCATCGCACCCACCGTCGGGCACCTCACCGTGTTCCAGCGGACCGCCCAGTGGATGTTCCCGAACCCGAACTACCACGCCGCCGTCGGGCCCGGCGTGCGGTGGGCGCTGCGCCACCTGCCCTTCTACGGGCGCTGGTACCGGTTCCTGATCTTCTGGCCCGGGTGCGACAAGGGGCTCGAGGCCGCCCGCGTCGATCCCGACTACCCCGACCAGCAACGGGCCGTCAGCGAGACGAACGAGTTCACCCGGCAGATGTTCACGGACTGGATCGTCGGCCAGGTCGGCGACGACCCCGAGCTCGTCGCCAAGGTGGTCCCGGACTACCCGGCCACCGGCAAGCGGACCCTCCAGGACAACGGCGCGTGGCTGGGCGCGCTCACCCGTGACAACGTCGACCTGGTCCGTACCGCCATCGACCACGTCGAGCCCGACGCCGTGGTGACCGTCGACGGCGCGCGCCATCGCGCCGACGTACTCGTCTACGCCACCGGATTCCAGGCCACGAGGGTGCTGGCCCCGATGGCGATCGTCGGGAGGGACGGGGTGGACCTCCGTGAGATGTGGGGCGAGCGGCCCGCCGCCTACCTCGGGATCACGGTGCCCGGGTTCCCCAACTTCTTCTGCATGTACGGGCCGGGTACCAACCTGGCCCACGGCGGCAGCCTGATCTTCCACTCCGAGTGCCAGATGCGCTACATCGCCCAGTGCCTCGACACCCTGATCGCCGGCGGCCACCGCACGATGGAGCCACGCCGGGAGCGCTATGACGACTGGCACGCGCGGTCCCAGCGCGAGATGCAGGGCCTCGTGTGGTCGCAGCCGTCGATCGAGCACTCGTTCTTCAAGAACTCCGCCGGGGAGATCCACGTCCTGAGCCCGTGGCGGATCGTCGACTACTGGGCGTGGACACGGACGCCCGACCCGGACGACTTCGTCCTGGGGTAGCGGACCGGCGTGGGCGACGGGGCGCCGTGCGGGGCCGACGGTCGACCGGGTGTCCGTCCCGTCCGACAGGCCTAGGGTCGTGACGATGACGGAGCCGGGCGCCAGCCTCCCCCACCCACTGGCCGACCTCGGCTTCGACGGTGGGCGCGTCGACGAGGCGGTGGCCGCCGGCTCGGACCCCGGATCGGCCGCACGCGTCGTCCGCATGGACCGGGGATGGGCGACGCTGCAGGACCGGGAGGGCACCCGCCGGGTCCGGCTCCACGACTGCCCACCGATCGTGGTCGGCGACTGGCTGGTCCGCGGCGCCGACGGGACGCTGGTCCGGCTCGACCGACGCAGCCTGCTGGTCCGCCGGTCCGTGTCCGGCCGCGACGAGGCGCAGGAGATGGCGGCCAACGTCGACCTGGTGCTGGTCACCTGGGCCCTCGACACCCGGGTGGGCGACGCCCGCCTGCGGGACATGCTCGTCCTGGCCCGGGAGTCCGGCGCCGTACCGGTCCTGGTGCTGGCCAAGGTCGACACCTCGGCGTCGGCCGAGGGGCTCCTGGCCGGGCTCGACGGCGTCCTCGACGGGATCGAGGTGGTGACGACCAGCGCCGTGACCGGCGAGGGCATCGACCGGCTCCGCGAACTGGCCTCGGGCGCCACCCTCGTCCTGCTCGGCTCCTCGGGCGCCGGCAAGTCCACACTGACCAACGAACTGCTGGGCGCGGGGTCCCGCGAGACGGCCGACGTGGGTCGGAGCGGCCAGGGGCGCCACACGACCACCCACCGGGAACTCCTGCCGCTTCCCGGCGGCGGCGCCATCATCGACACCCCGGGCATCCGGGCCGCGACGCGGTGGGAGGACGAGGAGGAGGACGACGGGGCGGGGTCCCGCTTCGCCGACCTCGACGAGCTGGCCGAGGAGTGCCGTTTCAGCGACTGCGCCCACCGGGACACGCCGGGCTGCGCGCTCGAACGGGCCGTGGCCGCCGGGGACCTGACGCGCGCCCGGCGGGACGGGTACCTGGACGAAGTCGCCGAGCGGTCCGCCCGCGAGGAGGTGCGGGCGGCCGCCGGCCGGCGGCGCGTCCGGGACAGGGACCGGGGCAGCCGGACCTAGCCGCTCCCGGCGTCGTCAGGTCGGGGTCGTCGTCCGGTCGGGTGGCCGTCCCGCCGCCGTGGGCGCGACCGGCGGCTCCGTCCTCCGCCGCACCCGCTCCTGACGCTCCACGACCGCCAGGTAGAAGGCCATGGCGAAGGCGAGGCTCGTGAACAGGCTGACGACGAAGAAGATCCACGGGGACCGGATCCCGCGTCGCCGGCCGTCGACGACGGTCCACAGCGGAAGGAGCACGACGTTCACCATGATGTAGTCCTGGGCCGCCGAGTCGGCGGCGAAGTTGGCGAACAGGGCCTTCGTGTAGTCCACGTAGCTCGCCTGCGAGCCGACGTGGTGGGTGTAGCGCACGTTGAAGTACCACCCGATGCACACCGAGACGACGGCGGACACGTAGAAGACGGCCTCGATCACGCCGACCGGGCCCGCCCCCCGCTCCCCGAAGAGCCACCGGTTGGCCCAGACGGCGTAGGCCGTCGTCAGGACGCCCAGCACCCCGAACACCAGGAGCTGCGTGGTCATGGTTCCCCCTTGGGCACCCGTCCAAGGGGCGCTCGGCGCAGTGTAGGCCCGCGTCCTTCGCGCCCCCCGGGATCCGGGGACACCCGGGTGCCGTCGGGGAGCTCCGGTCGGGGGTCGGCTGGGGTGGGGACACCCGGCGGCGCACCGTGGGCGTCCCCGCCATACTGGGGAGGTGGACGAGGTGCTGGCCGGCGGGGTGGCGAACGCCGGCCGGGTGGTCCGGCGGGGGGCGTACGTGATCCGCCCGTCGAACCCCCACTCGGCGACGGTGCACGCATTCCTCCGGGACCTCCGGGCCACCGGGTTCGCCGGTGCGTCGCTCCCGGTCGCGCTCGGGCCCGACGGCAACGAACGACTGGTCTTCATCGAGGGGGACGTGCCGGTCCCCCCGTTCCCGGCCTGGGCGCAGACCGACGGGGCCCTGGCGTCGGCCACCGCACTCGTCCGCTCGTTCCACGACGCGTCGTCCCGGGTCGGGATCCGTGGCGGCCCCTGGAGCGACGAGCTGGCCGATCCCGAGGGCGGGCCGGTGGTCTGCCACAACGACGTCTGCCTCGAGAACATCGTGTTCCGCGACGGCGAGGCCGTCGGACTGCTCGACTTCGACTTCGCCGCCCCGGGCCGACCCGTCCACGACCTGGCCGCCTTCGCCCGGATGTGCGTCCCGGTCGACGACGACCTCAGCGCCGGGCGCCTCGGATGGGGACAGGTCGACCGGGCGGCCCGCCTGCGGCTGGTCGCCGACACCTACGGACTCGGGCGGACCGGCCGGGACGAGCTCCTCACGCACCTCGACCGTGCGATGGACGGCGGAGGGTCCTTCGTGCGGCGGCGTGTCGAGGCCGGCGACCCCGCCTTCATCCGGATGCTGGACGACATGGGCGGCATGGAGCGGTACGGGCGGAGGCGCCGCTGGTGGGAGGCCAACCGGGCGGCCGCCGCCGACCCGCTGGCCTGACGACTGCGGGCCCGCCGGCGTGGACCGGGAGCGCTACCGTCGGCGCAGGCGGGCGTCCGTCACCGACGGCGGGGCCCAACCGGGGTCGGCGCCGCCGACGTTCCGTCCGGGGGGTGCGATCTCGTCGATCCGGTCGAGCACGTCGTCGCCGAGGGTGATGTCCGCGGTCGCCAGCTGGGACTCGAGCTGGTCCATGGTGCGTGGCCCGATGATCGGGCACGTCACGTCCGGGTGCGCCTGCACGAAGGCCAGTGCCAGTTCGAGGAGCGAGAGGCCGGCGTCGTCCGCCACCCGCTGGAGTTCGACCACGGCGGCCAGCTTCTGCTGGTTCACGGGGAGGGTCAGGTCGTAGCGCTCGGGCAGCATGGCGGAGCGGCGGGAGGTGTTCCGCCTCCCCTCGCCGAAGGCGCCCGACAGCCACCCGCCGGCCAGCGGGCTCCAGCTGAGGACGCCCATCCCGTACTGCCGGCAGACGGGCAGCAGGTCGGCCTCGATCCCCCGGGCCAGCACCGAGTACTGCGGCTGCTCGGTGCGGAACCGCTCGCGGCCCCGGCGCTCGGCCACCCAGTGGGACTCGACCACCTGGTGGGCCGGGAACGTGGAGCAGCCGGCGTAGCGGATCTTTCCGGCGTGGACGAGGTCGCTGAGCGCCCCGAGCGTGTCGTCGATGTCCGTCCCGGGCGACGGGCGGTGGATCTGGTAGAGGTCGAGGTGGTCGGTCCCGAGCCGCGTCAGGCTGTGCTCGCACTCGGCGATCACCCACCGTCGCGAGTTCCCCTGGGCGTTGGGGTCCCCCGACATCGGGCCGTGCACCTTGGTGGCCAGCACGATGCGCTCCCGGTCGAGCCCCCGGAGCGCCTTGCCCACGATGACCTCGGACTCGCCCGAGGAGTACATGTCGGCCGTGTCGATGACGTTGATGCCGGCGTCGACGGCCCGGTGGATGATGCGGACGGCGTCGTCGTGGTCCGGGTTGCCCCAGGCGCCGAACATCATCGCCCCGAGGCAGAGCTGGCTGACCTGGACGCCGGTGGTGCCGAGCGGGCGGTAGTCCATGGGTCCAGCCAACCACAGCGGCCGTGCGCCTGCCCGGGTCCCGCCTCCCGGCGGGCCCGGGGACCCACTGGCCGGACGCACGCCCGGTCGGTACTATCGAACGTATGTTCGTATCCGCACCGGCCCGCCCGCTGGCCCGGGACCTCGACCCGGCCGCCCTGGCCGCGCTGTCCGCCCTGGCGGAGCGCACCCGGCCGGTGGCGGCCAGCCGGACCCGACTCCTCCCGGTCCTCCCGGCGCTGGCCGGGCTGCTCCCCGACGGGGGTCTGCGCCGGGGCACCACCCTGGCCGTCGGGCGCCCCGGCGACGACGGGGGCCTCAGCCTGGCCCTCGGCCTGGTGGCCGCCGCCTCGGCGTCGGGGTCCTGGTGCGCCCTGGTCGGGCACCCGGGCCTCGGGGCGGTGGCCGCCGCCGACCTCGGCGTCGACCTCGGGCGCCTCGCCCTCCTCCCCCGGCCCGGGGCGGCCTGGGCCGAGGCCACGGCTGCCGTGCTGGACGGGTTCGACCTGGTGATCCTGTGCCCGCCCTTCGCCCCCCGCCAGTCCATGGCCCGCCGGCTGGTGGCCCGGGCCCGCGAGCGCCGGTCCGTGCTGATCGTCGTACCGGGGCGGGCCGGCTGGCCCGAGCCCCCCGACCTGCAGCTGCGGGTCGACGGGGCGGCGTGGGAGGGCGTCGACGCCGGCCGCGGCCACCTGCGGCGGCGGCAGCTGACCGTCACCGTCGCCGGACGGCGGGCGGCGGCGCGTCCGGTCCGGCAGCAGCTGTGGCTCCCCGCCCCCGACGGCACGGCGGTCGCGGCCGTCGGGCCGCCCGACCCGGCGGCCTGACGTGGACCGCCTGCTGGTCGTCCGCTGTCCCGAGCTGCTCGAGGAGGACGAGGGCGGTGCCGTGCTGCGCGCCTTCGCCGAGGTGATCGCCGCCGTGGAGGCCTACTGTCCGTGGGTGACCCCGGTGCGGGCCGGCATCTGCTCACTGCCCGCCCGGGGGCCCGCCCGGTACTTCGGGGGTGAGGGCACCCTGGCCGAGCTGGTGCAGGAGGCCGCCGAGCAGGTCACCCCGGCCGAGGTCGGCGTGGCCGACGGGCTGTTCGCCGCCGTGCTCGCCGCCCGCCGGAGCCTCATCGTCCCCGCCGGGGGCACCCCCGCGTTCCTCGCCCCGTTGCCGGTGGCCGTACTCGGCATGGACGACCTGACCGCGCTCCTCGACCGGCTCGGGATCCGCACCCTGGGCGACTTCGCCGTCCTCCCCGACCCCCACGTGCTCGGCCGACTCGGGGCCGACGGCGCCCACGCCCACCGGGTGGCCGGCGGACGCAGCGGCGAGCCCGCCGGCCTCCGCCAGCCCCGCGTCACCCGCCTCCTCGCCGGTGAGGCCGCCGAGGAGGCACCCGTGGTGGCCGAGCCCGGGTTCTGGGGCGGCGTCAGCGACGCCGACGCCCGGGCCGCCCGCTGCCTGGCGGCCGCCCAGGAGCTGCTCGGCCCCGACGGGGTGGTGACCGTCCGCCTGCAGGGCGGCCGCAGCCCGGCCGAGCAGGCCCGCTTCGTCACGTGGACCCCCGGCGAGGCGCCACGCGGCGCGGTCCCCGGTGCCGTCCGCACCGGGACGGGCGCGACGGGTGCGCCGTGGCCGGGGCGGATCCCGGCCCCCGCCCCCGCCGTCGTCCATCCCGAGCCGGTGCGGGCCGACCTGGCCGGCACCCGGGGCGAACCGGTGCGGGTCTCGTCCCGGGGGCTGCTGACCGCCACACCCGACCGCCTGTCCGTGGAGGGCGGCCCGTGGGAGCCGCTGTCCGGGTGGGCCGGACCGTGGCCGTCCGACGAGCGGTGGTGGTCCCGGTCGCGCCGGCGGAGCGCACGGCTCCAGGCCGTCACCGTCCGGGGCGCCCACCTGCTGCTGGCCGAGCGGGGCCGCTGGTGGGTCGAGGCCACCTACGGCTGAGGCCGGTGCGACCATGGCCTACGCCGAACTCCACGCCCACTCCAACTTCTCCTTCCTCGACGGTGCCAGCCACCCCGAGGAACTGGCCGCGGAGGCCGTCCGCCTCGGACTGTCGGCGCTGGCGCTGACCGACCACAACGGCCTGTACGGGGCGGTGCGGTTCGCCGTGGCGGCCCGGGCCCTCGGCCTGCCCACCGTGTTCGGCGCCGAGCTCACCCTGTCGGACGCCGATGGGCCCCACCTCCGCACCGGCGTGCCCGATCCGGACGGCACCCACCTGGTGGTCCTGGCCCGCGACCCCGACGGCTACGCCCGCCTCAGCCGGGCCATCGCCGAGGCCCACCTCGAGGGCGGGGAGAAGGGCCGACCGATCCTCACCCTCGACGCCCTGGCCGACCGTCACGGCGGCCACTGGCAGGTCCTGACCGGGTGCCGGAAGGGGCCCCTCGCCGCGGCCCTGACCGGGGAGGGGCCGGCCGCCGCGGCCCGGGCCCTCGACCGGCTCGTCGACCGGTTCGGCCGGGACCGCCTGGCCGTCGAACTGTGGGACCACGGCACTCCGGTCGACGGGCCCCGGAACGACGCCCTGGCCGTGCTGGCCACCGAGCGGGGCGTGGCCCCGGTCGCCACCAACAACGTCCACTACGCCACCCCGGCCCGCTTCGCGCTGGCCACCACGCTGTCCGCCGTCCGGGCGCGCTCCACGCTCGAGGACCTCGAGGGGTGGCTCCCCCCCTCGGCCACCGCCTGCCTGCGGGGCGAGGCCGAGCAGCACCGGCGGTTCGCCCGGTGGCCGGGGGCGGTCGAGCGGGCGGCGGAACTGGCCGCCGAGTGCGCCTTCGACCTCCGGCTGGTGGCCCCCCGGCTGCCCGACTTCCCGGTGCCCGAAGGGCACACCGAACAGAGCTGGCTGGTCGAGCTGACCCACCGGGGCGCGGCCGAGCGGTACGGGCCGAGGGGGGCCGAGCGGGTGCCGGGGGCGTACGCGCGGCTCGACCACGAGCTCGGGGTGATCGGCGCCCTCGGGTTCCCGGGCTACTTCCTCACCGTGTGGGACATCGTCCGGTTCGCCCGACGCAACGACATCTTCTGCCAGGGTCGGGGGTCCGCCGCCACCTCGGCGGTCTGCTTCGCCCTCGGCATCACCAACGTGGACGCCGTCTCGCTCGGCCTGCTCTTCGAGCGCTTCCTCTCCCCCTCCCGCGACGGGCCGCCCGACATCGACGTCGACATCGAGTCGGGTCGGCGCGAGGAGGTCATCCAGTACGTCTACGAGCGCTACGGCCGGCTGCACGCGGCGCAGGTGGCCAACGTCATCACCTACCGGTCCCGGTCCGCCCTGCGCGACGTGGGCAGGGCCCTCGGACACACCGTCGAGGAGGCCGACGGCTGGTCGGCATCGACCGAGCGCGGCCACCCCCTGGTCGAGCGCGACGACCTGCCGCCGTTGGTGCAGCAGCTCGCCGGCGAGCTGCTCGGGTTCCCGCGCCACCTGGGCATCCACTCGGGAGGCATGGTCATCTGCGACCGGCCGGTGGTCGAGGTGTGCCCCGTGGAGTGGGGCCGGATGCCGGGACGCAGCGTGCTGCAGTGGGACAAGGACGACTGCGCCGCGGCCGGGCTGGTCAAGTTCGACCTCCTGGGCCTCGGCATGCTCACCGCGCTGCACCACATGGTCGACCTGGTGGCCGAGGCCCACGGGGTGACGGTCGACCTGGCCCTGCTGGAGCAGGAGGACGAGGTCTACGACCTGCTGTGCCGGGCCGACACGGTGGGCGTGTTCCAGGTGGAGTCGAGGGCCCAGATGAACACGCTGCCCCGCGTGCAGCCCCGGTGCTTCTACGACCTGGCCATCGAGGTGGCCCTCATCCGTCCCGGGCCGATCCAGGGCAACGCCGTCCATCCCTACATCCGGCGGCGCAACGGGACCGAGCCGGTCTCCTACCTCCACCCGCTGATGCAGCCGGCCCTGGAGCGCACCCTCGGCGTGCCGCTCTTCCAGGAGCAGCTGATGCAGATCGCCATCGACGTGGCCGGGTTCAGCCCGGCCGAGTCCGACGAGCTGCGCCAGGCCATGAGCGCCAAGCGGTCCGGCGAGCGCATGGCGAGGCTCCGCGACCGCCTGTTCGCCGGCATGGCCGCCCGGGGGGTGTCCACCGAGGTCTCCGAGCAGGTCTACGCGGCGCTGGCCGCCTTCGCCAACTTCGGCTTCCCCGAGAGCCACTCGGTGGCCTTCGCCCACCTGGTGTACTCGACGGCCTGGTGCAAGCTGCACTACCCGGCCGCCTTCACCGCCGGACTCCTCAACGCCCAGCCCATGGGGTTCTGGTCCCCCCAGAGCCTGGTGGCCGACGCCAAGCGTCACGGCGTGGCGGTCCGCCGACCCGACGTCAACCGGGGGCGGGCGGCGGCCTCGCTCGAACCGGAGTCGGACCCGCCCGGCGGCGGACACGACGGCGGGGCACCCCTCCCGGCCGACGCCGCCGCGGTGCGCCTCGGCCTGTCGTCGGTGCGCGGCGTCGGGTCCGAGGCCGCCGCCCGGATCGAGGCGGGGGCGCCGTGGTCGGACATGGAGGACCTCGTGCGCCGGGCCGGGGTGACGCGGGCCCAGCTCGAGGCCCTGGCCACCGCCGGGGCCCTCGACGGCCTCGGCGACCGGAGGCGGGACGGGCGGTCCGGCGGGCGGCGGTCGCTGGTGTGGGGTGCGGGGGCGGCCGCCCAGGCCACCGCCGACCGACTGCCGGGCGTGGTCACCGGGGCCGAGCCGCCCCCGCTGTCCGCCCCCACCCCGTGGGAGGGGGTGTCCGACGACCTGTGGTCGCTCGGCATGGCCCCCGACACCACGGCGATCGAACTGGCCCGGGGCGGCCTGGACCGACGCGGGGTGGTCCGGGCCGAGGCGCTGGCCGGCCGGCCGGCCGGGGACCGGATCACCGTCGGGGGCGTGGTCACCCACCGCCAGGCGCCCGAGAGCGCCCACGGGGCGGTCTTCCTCAACCTGGAGGACGAGACGGGGATGGTCAACGTCGTCTGCTCGCGGGGTGCCTGGGTCCGGTGGAAGCCGGTGGCCCGCGCCTTCCCCGCCCTGCTGGTCCGGGGGCGGGTCGAGCGGTCCGAGGGGTCGATGACGCTGGTGGCCGAGCGGTTCGAACCGCTGCCCCTCGGCCCGGTCCCGTCCTCCCGCGACTTTCGTTGACGGTCGGGACATTCCCCGTCCAGATCCGATGGCAACGTGCCGATGTACCCGTGGAAGGAAGTCCCACCAGCACTTGACTACTCTACGCGTTTAGGTAAACACTTAGAGTGGTCTTAAGAACACGAGGAGCGACGGTGGATTCCATGGGGCAGGGTTTCGTCAGTCGGAAGTTCGAGGACGCGGGCGGTCTCCACGCCGCGCCACCGACCGGGGTGCCACACCCCGAACGAGGAGGTCGCCGGGCATGACCGCCACCTCTGCAGCACCCGTGAACCTCGCGCTGGCCCTGCTGTCGGCCGCGGTGGTGCTCGCCGTCGTCCTCGGGGCGGTCGACGTGATCCGCCAGCCCCGGTGGGCGTGGCGGGCCGCCGGCGAGCCCAAGCTGCTCTCGCTCGCACTCGTGCTGCTGCTCCCCGGCGTGGGCCTGGCCATCTACGTGTTCGGGGCCCGGCCGAAGGTCCTGGCCGTCGCCTCGGCCGGGCGGGCGGCCAACCTCCCCTTCGAGCGGTTCGGCGACCGGCAGGCCCTGGCCACCGAGAGCACCCGCTCCATCCAGGCGCTCACCCTGCCGACCACGCTCGGCAGCTTCGGCGAGCGTCGCGCCACCCGGCCGGCCCGGGCGGACGGCCAGGACGCCCGGACACCGTCGGGCGGCGGGTTCTTCGAGGATCCCGACCTGGTGACCTCGGGCGCGTCCACGGGGGCCGGCCCCGCCCCCGCGCCGGTCCCGGCCGCCACCGCCACGGCGGAGCCGACCATCCGCATCCCCGGCTCGGTCGGCCGCCCCTACCACCCGAGGCAGCGCACGTCGTTCGAGGAGGACGAGTCGCCCGCGTCAGTCGCCGCCTCGATCCTCGGAGCCACCACGGAGCAGGCCGGACCCCGCCCGACCACCACACCGGACGCGGCCATCCACCCGGACGGCTGGTCCTCGCACGGAGGGCCGTCGGCCTCCGGGCACGCGGCGCCGTCCGTCGAGCCCGCCCCGGGGGCCCAGGTCTCCGGTCCGACGTTCACCGCACCCGAACCCGTGCACGGGTTCGGACGCCGGCCGGCCCACCACGGCCCGTCGGCGCAGGGTGCGGCGTCGCAGCTCGCAGCCGCCCCGGTCGCCACCCCGGGCACGCCGGAGATCTTCCGTCCCCCGCCCGAGCAGGTCGCACCGATCGCCACCGGCACCTCGACGGGGGTGGCCACGATGACCCGCCGGACGACCATGGCGGCGCGCTGGCTGCCGGACCCGACCGGCCGCCACCAGTACCGGTACTGGGATGGCGGCTGCTGGACCGAGAACGTCTACGACGCCGGCGTCGAGTCCCGGGACCCCGTGGCCGACTGACGGACACGGTCCGGTCGGACCCGCAGCGACGCCCTCCGTTCAGCGCCGCTGCGGGCTGAGCCGGCTGAGCCGGGCGACGAGCACCTCGACCACCAGCTCCCCCGGGAGCCCGGTACCGCCGCGCAGGTCCCGATCCGCCTCGGCCAGCAGCTGCACGGCCCGGGCGACTCGGGCCGAGCCGAGCCGGTTCGCCTGAGCCAGGGCCTTCTTGGCGGGGAAGCTGCTCTTCAGCCCGAGCACCTCGGCGGCCTGCTCCGCCGTCGTGACCCCGGAGCCGTCCAGGCGGAGCATCTGGCGGTAGTGCTTGTGGAGCAGCGCGAGGATCACCAGCGGGTGGGAGTCCCCGGCCGTCAGCATCCGGTGGAGCACCCCGAGCGCCGGCGCGGTCCGGCCGGCGTCGATGGCGTCGGTCAGGTCCCACGACGCCAGCGCCCCGGCCTCGCCCAGGAACGGCTCGAGGTCGGCCGCCGTCACCGTCGACCCGCGGCCGTAGGCGGCGGCCAGGGTGTCGAGCAGTCCGGCCAGCCGGCCCATGTCCTCGCCCAGGTGGGCACCGAGCCGGGCCTGGGCCGCAGCGTCGAGGCGCACCGGGCCGCCCTTCAGGTGGTCGGCCAGCCATTGCGACCGGGCCTTGCCCGTCCCGACGGAGGTGTCGACGACGCCGCCGGCGGCCGCCACGGCCTTCGACAGGGACGGGTGCACGGCACCGCCTCCGGCCACCAGCACCAGCGCGGTGGTGGGGAGCGGGTCCCCCAGGTACGCCACCAGCCGCTTGGCGTCGGCCGCCGACAACTGGCCCGTCTCCCGGACGACCACCACCCGGCGCCCGACCAGGAACGGCGGTGTCGTGCAGGCGTCGATGACCGCCCCGACGTCCAATTGGTCGACACCCGGGCCGCCGAACTCCTCGACCATCATCGACGGGTCGCCGCCGTCCACGAGCTGCTCCACCAGGGCGTGGGCGGCCTGGGCCACGAGCGACGGGTCGCCACCGCGCACGAGGTAGGCGGAGCGGTGCCCGCTGGCGGTGGCGGCCGGCGTGCTCACCGGAGGGACCCGCCGATGGCGGCCAGGACGTCGCAGGCCTGCCGGTGGGCACCCACCTCGTGGACCCGCATCACCCGGCAGCCGAGGGTGGCGCCCAGCGCGGTGGCCGACAGCGACGCCTCCCTCCGCTCCCCGATCCCGAGTCCCAGCACCGCGCCCAGGAACGTCTTGTTCGAGGCCGACAGGAGCAGCGGGTAGCCGAGGTCGGCGAGCTGGTCCGACGCCCGCAGCAGGGTGAGCGACTGGTGCGCCGTCTTGCCCAGGTCGAGGCCGGCGTCGATCACGATCCGGTCGGGGGCGATCCCCGCGGCCAGCGCCCGCTCGGCCCGGTCGAGGAGGAAGTCCCGGACGGTCCCGACCACGTCGTCGTAGACGGGTTCGGGGTCGGGGATGCGCGGACCGAGACGGATGTGGGTGGCCACGACGGTCGCCCCGTGCTCGGCGGCGGCCGCCAGGTAGTCCGGGTCGGCGAACCCGCTGATGTCGTTCCCGACGACGGCGCCGGCCCGGTAGGCCGCCCGGGCCACCGCCGCCCGCCACGTGTCGACCGACAGTGCGACGTCGAACCGGCCGGCGAGGGCCTCGACGGCCGGGATCACGCGCTCCAGCTCCTCGGCCTCCGTGACCTCGGGTCCGGGCCCGGCCTTGACCCCGCCCACGTCGAGCAGGTCGGCGCCCTGGTCGACCAGCTGGCCGGCCCTCCGCACGAGGTCGTCGAGGGCGTAGGTGGCACCCTTGTCGTAGAAGGAGTCGGGGGTGCGGTTGAGGATCCCCATGACGAGGGGCCGGTGCTCGATGTCGAACGTCCGCCGGCCGAGTCGCAGGGTCGTGGCGCGCACGGCCGAGACGCTACCGGAGGCGCAGGGTGGTCGGTTCGCCGTCGCAGGTCCCGGGGTCAGAAGAGCCGGGAGGCCAGTGCCCTGCGGTAGCCCGGGGTCCGGGGGTCCTCCGGGTCGAGGGTCTCCAACAGGTCGAGGAACGCCTGGCGGGCGTCCGGGTCGTCCTTCACCCGCTCGAGCAGGCCGTCGAGCACCGATCCGACGTCCTCCCGGTCGGCCAGGTCCCCACGTGTGGCGAGCCGCGCCTCGGCGAGCAGTCGGCGGGCCCCGGGCGAACCGGGGATGCGACCGAGCAGCGCAAGGGCCTCCTCGGTGTCCCCACGGGCGAGGAGCAGCCCGGACAGCCCGACGATGGCCGCCTCGTGGTCCGGCTGGAGCTCGAGCGCCTGACGGAGGAGCGCCTCGTCGCCGGCGGCGGCGCCCTCGTCGGCCAGCAGGTCGGCCTCGGAACGGGACGGCGCCAACCGGTCGACGAACGCCTGCACGGCGGCTTCCGGCTGGGCACCGAGGAACTGGTCGACCACGGCACCGTCGCGGAGTGCGAACACGGCCGGGATCGACTGGACCCGGAAGCTCGCCGAGATCGCCGGGTTCTCGTCGACGTTCACCTTCACGAGCTCGACGGCACCGTCGGTGGCCGCCACCACACGCTCCAGGATCGGCCCGAGCGTCGTGCACGGCCCGCACCACGGGGCCCACAGGTCGACGACCACCGGCACCTCGGACGAGCGCCCGAGGACGACGTCCTCGAAGGTGGCATCGGTTGCGTCGACCATCGCCCACGACCCTACCGGGCGTCGGGCGGCGACACGACCGGCACCGGACGGCTGCGGCGGCGCGGGTAGCGTCGTGGCATGGACGCCGCACCGAACGCCGCCACCACGACCACGGGGGGCCCCGTCGCCGACGAGGTCGTCGAGGGGATCGACCGCGGTCCCGTCAGCGGATGGCTCGCCGCCAACGTGGACGGTGCCGTCCCGCCCTTCGACTTCGCACTGATCGCCGGCGGTCGGTCCAACCTCACGTACCGGGTCACCGACGCCGCCGGCCACGCCTACGCGCTGCGCCGGCCGCCCGTGAGCCACGTGCTCGCCACCGCACACGACATGTCGCGCGAGCACACCGTCATCAGCGCCCTGCAGGCGACCGGCGTGCCCGTGCCCCGGACCCTCGGACTGTGCACCGACACCGACGTCAACGGTGCCCCGTTCTACGTGATGTCCTTCGTCGAGGGGCACATCCTGCGCGACGAGGCGGCATCGGCCGGGCTGTCCGAGCCGGTGCGGGCCCACGCCTCCGACTCGCTGATCGACACCCTGGCCCGTCTCCACGCCGTCGACGTGGACGCCGTCGGGCTCGGCGACTTCGCCCGCCGCGAGGGGTACATCGCCCGCCAGCTCAAGCGGTGGCACGGGCAGTTCGAGCAGTCGACCCTGGACGGCGTGCCGGGTCCCGCGGTCATCGACCGGGCCTTCGAGGTGCTGTCGGCCAAGATCCCCGAGCAGCAGGGCGCGTCGATCGTGCACGGCGACTACCGGCTCGACAACACCGTGCTCGACGACAACGGCGACGTCATCGCCATCCTCGACTGGGAGATCTGCACGCTCGGCGACCCGCTGGCCGATCTCGGACTGCTGCTCGTCTACTGGGCCGAGGCCGACGACACCAGCCAGGCCGTGCTGGGGGTGGCGCCCACCGCGCTGCCCGGCTTCGCCACCCGGGCGCACCTGGTCGAGCGGTACGCGGCGGCCAGCGGCCGCGACGTCACCGCCGTCCCCTACTACCAGGCCTTCGGGATCTGGAAGCTGGCGTGCATCCTCCAGGGCGTCTACGTCCGCTACGCCGGAGGTGCGGCCGCCGGCGACCGCAGCGGCGTCGACCAGTTCGCCGAAGGCGTCGCCCGTCTGGGCGAGCGGGCGCTCGCCGAGGTGGAGTCCCTGTGAGCCCCTCCGACGGGTCGGAACTGTACGCGTTCGAGCCCGGCTGGGGTGAGGCCGGCGGCATCCGCCTCCACCGGCCGGTGATGGTGGTCGCCCTCGAAGGGTGGGTGGACGCCGGCATGGGTGCGTCCGCCGCCATCGCACACCTCCTGACCGGGGCGCCCACGGCCACGGTCGCCACCTTCGACGCCGAGCCGCTCATCGACCAGCGGGCCCGCCGGCCGATCGCCCGGATCGAGGACGGGGTCACCACCGAGCTCACCTGGCCGTCGATCCGCCTCCTGGCCGGCAAGGACCGGGTCGGCGCCGACCTGCTCTACCTCACCGGCCCGGAGCCCGACTTCGGCTGGCGGACCTTCATCGAGGCCGTGGTCGGGATCACCGCCCGGCTCGGCGTGCGCACGGTGGTGGGCTTCGGCGCCTTCCCCGCGCCCACACCGCACACCCGGCCGGTGCGCCTCGCCTCGACCGTGCCGCCGGAGTCGGCCGACCTGGCCGGGCGCATCGGCACCGTGCACGGCACCCTCGAGGTGCCCGCCGGGGTCCAGGCGGCGATCGAGGTGGCGCTGGGTGCGGCCGGGATCCCGGTGATCGGACTGTGGGCGCGGGTGCCCCACTACGTGTCGGCCATGCCGTACCCCGAGGCCAGCGCCGCCCTGATCGAGGGGTTGTGCGCGGTGACCGGCACCGTCCTCGACACGGTGGAGCTGCGCACGGCCGGCGAGGCCTCCCGGATCCAGGTGGACGAGCTGATCGGCGCCAATCCGGACCACCTCGAGATGGTCCGGCGCCTCGAGGCCGCCATCGACTCGGAGGAGGGCACCCCCCTGGGGTTCGCCTCCGACCTGCCCAGCGGCGACGAGATCGCCGCCGAGCTCGAGCAGTTCCTCAGGGGCGAGGGCGACTGACCGCCACGACGACGGCGCCCGCCGCGGCCGGGTGGCGGTTGTGGGCCACGTGGGAGACGATCAGGGCGAGCGCCACCATCGCCACCACCAGGACGGCGACGAGGAGGGCCAGGACCACCCACCGGCTGCCCGGTCCGCGCCGTTCCGCCGCCGGGGTGAGGTTGGCCCACAGCGCCGCATCGACGGCGGCCGGCTCCGGGCCCGGTGGCACGGTCCGGTCCGCGGGGCCTCCGAAGGCCGGCAGCTCGGTGACGATCCGCCGGAGCTGGTCGACGGACACGGCGTCGGCCAGCTCGGCCAGGCGGGTCCGGTACTCGGCCGCGGACAGCAGGCCCCGCTCGGCGGCGTGGTCGAGGAGCACGCCGTAGCGGTTCCGCTCCTCGTCGGTGACCGGGGGAGGCGCGACATCGGGCACGGCGGCCCCCGGCACGGCGGCCCCGGTGACGAGTTCGGGCACGGGCCGGGGCACGGGCCGGTCGGTGCCGTCGGCGCTGCTCACCCCGCAATTGTGCTGACACGGCGCGTGGTTGCGCAACTACCCGCCGTGCACGCCGCCGGGCGCCGTCCCCGTCCCGCCGGGCGGCGGCCCTTGGTACCGTGGCCCATGCTCGTCGACGGGACCCTGGGATTCGATCCGGCCGGGGTCGTCGCCCAGGCCCAAGAGGCGGAGGCGGCCGGCTACGACGGCATCTGGTCGGCCGAGACAAGCCACGACCCCTTCCTGCCGCTGGTGCTGGCGGCCGAGCACACCCGCCGGCTACAGGTCGGCACCGGGATCGCCGTCGCCTTCGCCCGCAACCCGATGACCCTGGCCGTCACGGCCAACGACCTCCACGCCGCCGCGCAGGGACGGTTCCTGCTGGGCCTCGGGAGCCAGATCAAGCCCCACATCGAGAAGCGCTACTCGATGCCGTGGTCGCATCCCGCCCCCCGGATGCGCGAGCTCGTCCTGGCCGTACGCGCCATCTGGGCGAGCTGGGCCGACGGGAGCCGCCTGGCCTTCCGTGGCGAGTTCTACCGCCACACGCTGATGACCCCGATGTTCGACCCGGGCCCCAACCCGTACGGGAACCCACCGGTCTTCCTGGCCGCCGTGGGCCCCCTCATGACCGAGGTGGCCGGCGAGGTCGGCGACGGCCTGCTGGCCCACTCGTTCACGACCGAGCGGTACCTGCGCGAGGTGACGCTGCCCGCGCTCGACCGGGGACTGGCCACGAGCGGCCGTTCCCGGTCGGACCTCGAGATCTCGTTCCCCGGCATGGTGGTCACCGGGATCGACGAGGAGGCCTTCGTGCGCTCCGCGGCCGCCACCCGCAAGCAGCTCGCCTTCTACGGGTCCACGCCCGCCTACCGTCCCGTGCTGGAGCTGCACGGCTGGGGCGACCTCCAGGGTGAGCTCCACACGCTCTCGAGGCGGGGGGCCTGGGACGACATGGCCGGTCTCATCGACGACGAGATGCTGGACGCCTTCGCCGTGGTCGGCACCCCGGACACCATCGCCGCCAAGGTGCGGTCGCGGTTCGACGGGCTCATCGACCGGTTCAGCGTGTACGCCCCGTCGGGCATCGGCGCCGACCGGTGGGCCGAGATCCTGGCGGGCTTCAAGGACTGACGGTCCCCGCCACAAGGAGCCCCGGAGGGGCGACCGACTGGGTATTTGGACCCTGGTGCCCGCCGGGCCCGTGTCGGACACTGTCGGTGCACCGGCCGTCGCGGCGGTGGCGTACGGACAGGGCCGGGCGGCGGGAAAGGATCGGGGACACGACGATGGGGAAGCCGTTCAACGGGAGGATCGCCGTCGACCTCCGGGACTCGGAACCGGACTGGGGACCGTACCTCGCCCCCCGGGCGCCCGAGGGCGCGCCCAACGTCCTCTTCATCGCCTGGGACGACCTCGGTTACGCCACCATGGACATCTACGGCGGTCCGGTGCGGTGCCCGAACATGGCCCGCATCGCGGAGCGCGGGGTCAAGCTCGCCAACTTCCACACCACCGCGCTGTGCTCCCCCACCCGCGCCTCGTTGCTGACCGGGCGAAACGCCACCTCGAACGGCATGGCCACCATCGCCGAGTTCGCCTCCGGGTTCCCCGGGATCTCCACCCGGATCCCGTTCGAGAACGGCTTCATCTCCGAGGTCCTCGCCGGACTGGGCTACAACACCTACTGCGTCGGAAAGTGGCACCTCACCCCGGGCGAGGAGTGCAACGTCGCCGCCTACAAGGGCCGTTGGCCCCTGGGCCGGGGCTTCGAGCGCTTCTACGGCTGGCTCGGAGGGGAGACGAACTCGTGGTACCCCGACCTGGTCCACGACAACCACCCGATCGAGCCCCCGGGGCGCCCCGAGGACGGCTACCACCTGGCCGACGACATGTGCGACCGGGCCGTGGAGTTCATTCGCGACGCCAAGACCATCGACCCGGACAAGCCCTTCTTCATGTACCTCGCGCCCCAGGCCGGCCACGCACCGCACCTGGTGCCGCTGGAGTGGGCAGACCGGTACCAGGGAGTGTTCGACGAGGGGTACGAGGCGATCCGGTCCGGGATCCTCGAACGGCAGATCGCCCTCGGCCTGCTGCCCGAGGGGACCCGGCTCTCGCCCGTCAACCCCCACGGCGAGCCCGGTCGGACCGGCCCCGACGGCCAGCCCTGGCCCCTGCTCGACACCGTCCGGCCGTGGGACTCGCTCGAGGGCGAGGAGAAGAAGCTGTTCACCCGGATGGCCGAGGTGTTTGCCGGCTACATCTCCTACAACGACGACCGCATCGGCCGAGTGCTCGACTACCTCGAGGAGTCGGGCCAGATCGACGACACCCTGATCGTGGTGGTGTCGGACAACGGGGCAAGCGGCGAGGGCGGACCCAACGGCAGCTTCAACGAGTGGCGGTTCTTCAACGGGGTCCCCGACACCACGGCCACCACGATGCCCCACCTCGACGAGTTGGGCACCCCGGCGTCCAACAACCACTACAACACCGGCTGGGCCTGTGCCCTGGACACACCGTTCCCCTACTGGAAGCGGTGGGCCGGCGAGGAGGGTGGGGTGGCCGACATGTGCGTGGTGTCGTGGCCGGCACGGATTCCGGCCTCGCCCGTGCCCCGCCAGCAGTACGTCCATGCCGTCGACCTGGTCCCGACGGTCTACGAGCTCCTCAGCATCACGCCGCCGAAGACCATCAACGGCCACCTCCAGAGCCCCATCGAAGGGGAGAGCTTCGCCGCCGCCCTGACCGACTCCACCGTGCCGGGCAAGGCGACGCAGTTCTACACGATGCTCGGCCAGCGCTCGATCTACCACGAGGGCTGGCTCGCCTCGACGGTGCACCCGCCGCTGTCGAGCTGGGGCAATTTCGCCAAGGACGAGTGGGAGTTGTTCCACCTGGAGAAGGACCGGTCGCAGTCGACCGACGTCGCTGCCGACCACCCCGACAAGGTGGAGGAACTGAAGAGCCTCTGGTTCTACTACGCCGGCATCTACAACGGGCTGCCCCTCGACGACCGCAGCGCCATCGAGCAGGTCCTGGCCGAGCGCCCCCGGGGAGCACCGGACCGCGACCGGTACGTCTTCTACCCGGGCACCGCCGACGTTCCCGAGTCGGCCGGCCCGTCCATTCCCGGGAAGTCGTACACGATCGCCGCCGGTGTCCGCCTCGACTCGGACGACGTCGAGGGCGTGGTGTGGGCGGCAGGCGGAGTGCCCGGCGGCCACAGCCTCTACGTCAAGGGCGGCAGGCTCCGCTACACCTTCAACTGGATCGGCAGCGTGCTCCAGGACGTGGTGTCCGACTCGCCACTCACCCCCGGGGGTCACGTGCTGGCCGCCCAGTTCGCGGCGGACGGTCCGAGCTCGAATCCGGACATGCCGGGCACCGAGGGGACCCTCACCCTGTTCGTCGACGACGAGCAGGTCGGCCGGGGCACGATCGTCACCCAGCCCGGCTACTTCTGCCTGACGGGCGACGGCATCTGCGTGGGACGGGACAGTGCGTCGGCCGTTACCCCGGAGTACCAGGCGCCGTTCCCCTTCACCGGAGGCGTCATCGACCGGGTCGTGGTGGACCTGTCCGGCGACGGCTACGTGGACCACGAGGCCGCGGTCCGCGCCTGGTTCAGCATCGACTGACGCCGGCCGGCCGCCCTCAGACGACGACGTTGACCAGCTTCGGCGGACGGGCGACGATCCGCTTCGGCGCACGACCGCCGAGTGCCTCGGCCACCGGTGCGGACGCCAGCGCCAGCGCCTCGGCCTCGGCCTCGGACACGTCGGGGGCCACCTCGATCCGGTCCCGGACCTTGCCGTTGACCTGGACCACCATGGTGACCGTCTCCTCCACCAGCAGGTCCGGGTCGGCCACCGGCCAGGGACGGAGGTGGACGTGGTCGCCGTGCCGGCGCTCCCACGCCTCGGCCGCCACGTGCGGGGTCATCGGGGCCAGCAGCAGGAGCAGGGTGTCGACGGCCTCGTCGACCACGTCGGCCCGGCCCCCGGCGCGTGCGTAGGGCTGGAGCGTGTTGACGAACTCCATGCAGGCGGCGACGGCGGTGTTGTACGACCAGCGCTCGTAGTCGCGCGTCACCCGGTCGATGAGCCTGTGGGTTGCCCGGCGGACGGCCAGGTCCGCCTCGCCGGGCTCGCCGTCCGGTGCGGTGGCGGCCCGGGGCTTCTCGGGTACGGCCAGGCGCCACACCCGGTCGAGGTAGCGGGCGCACCCGTCGATGACCGAGTCGGTCTGCACCGACCAGTCGACGTCGTCGGCCGGCGGCCCCACGAAGAGGTGGAAAAGGCGCAGCGCGTCGGCGCCCACCGTCGTCAGGTAGCCCGACGGGGCGACGAGGTTGCCCTTGGACTTCGACATCTTGGTGCCGTCCATCCGGATCATGCCCTGGGTGAACAGTCGGGCGAACGGCTCGCGGAGGCCCTCGGGGGCGAGGCCGACGTCCACCAGCGCCTTGGTGAAGAACCGGGCGTACAGGAGGTGGAGGATGGCGTGCTCGATGCCCCCGATGTACTGGTCGACCGGCATCCAGTGCCGTGCGATCTCCTGGTCGAAGGGGACGTCGGGGGACCACGGATCCGTGAACCGCAGGAAGTACCAGGACGAGTCCACGAACGTGTCCATGGTGTCCGTCTCGCGGGTGGCCGGGCCACCGCACACCGGACACGTCGTGTGGAGGAAGGCGGCGTTGGTGGCCAGCGGCGACTCGCCCGTGGGCAGGAACTCGACGTCGTCGGGGGCCAGCACCGGCAGCTGGTCGGCCGGGACGGGCACGGTGCCGTGGTCGGCGCAGTAGACCACCGGGATGGGGCAGCCCCAGAACCGCTGGCGCGACACCAGCCAGTCGCGCAGCCGGTAGTTGACCGTGCGGACGCCGATGCCCTGCTCCTCGAGCCACTCGGTGGCCCGTTCCTTGGCCGCGGGGATGTCGAGGCCGTCCAGCCACCGGCTGTTGATCTTCACGCCGGTTCCCGTGTACGCCCCGCCCGGCCCGCCGTCGGGACCCCCGTGCTCGTCCCAACCCGGAGGGGGCTGGACCGTGCGCACGTACGGCAGCCCGTGGGCCCGGGCGAAGTCCCAGTCGCGGGTGTCCTCGGCGGGCACGGCCATGATGGCGCCGGTGCCGTAGCCCATGAGCACGTAGTCGGCCACGTACACGGGCACCGTGTCCCCGGTGAACGGGTTGACCACCGACGACCCGGTGAACGCACCCCGCTTGGCCAGGGTGGCGGTCCCGGACTCCGACATCCGCTCGACGTCGGTGGACGCCGCGGCCCGGACCCGCAGGGCCTCGACGGCGTCGGCGTGCTCGGGCGTGGTCAGCTCCCCCACCATCGGGTGCTCGGGGGCGACGACGGCGTACGTCATGCCGAAGGAGGTGTCGGGTCGGGTGGTGAACACCCGCAGCGCCAGGGGATCCCGGCCGTCGGAGCCGTCCCGGCCGGCGACGGGGAGGTCGAACTCGGCACCCTCGGAGCGACCGATCCAGTTGCGCTGCATGGTTTTGACCCGCTCCGGCCATTCGAGGTCCTCCAGGCCGGCAAGCAGCTCGTCCGCGTACCGGGTGATGCGGAAGAACCACTGCTCGAGGTCGCGCTTGACCACCAGGTCACCGGAGCGCTCACAGGTGCCGTCGGCCAGGACCTGCTCGTTGGCCAGCACCGTCTGGCAGCCGGGACACCAGTTGACCGGGGCGTTGGCCCGGTAGGCGAGGCCCGCTTCGAGCAGCTTGGTGAAGATGACCTGGTTCCACTTGATGTACTCGGGGTCGTGGCTCCGGATCTCCCGGCGCCAGTCGTAGACGGCGCCGAGGGAGGTGATCGACGCCTTCAGCTCCTCGATGCGGGCGTCGGTGAAGACCCGGGGGTGGGTGCCCGTCTTGATGGCCGCGTTCTCGGCCGGGAGTCCGAAGGAGTCGAAGCCGAACGGCGACAGGACGGCGTACCCGAGCATGGTGCGGTGGCGGACCAGCAGGTCGCTGAACGTGTAGTTCCGCACGTGGCCCATGTGCGCCGGACCCGAGGGGTAGGGGTACATGGCGAGCACGTACCACGGCGGGCGCGGGTCGTCGGCGTCCACCTCGTAGGTGCCCTCGTCGCTCCAGCGGCGCTGCCACTTCTTCTCGGTGTCGATGACGTCGTAGGCCCGTGCCATGGGGGCCGATCGTACCGGGCGCGACCCGGCACCCCCGCCGACCGGGAGGGTGGCACCGGGGGTGCGGTCAGAAGCGGGAGGCGAAGCTCGACAGCGCGTGCCGGATGCCGGACACGGCACCCTGGATCGACGACACGACGGAACTGGCGTCGGTCACCTGCGAGGCCGGGGGTGCAGTGACCGTCACGGGCTGGTTGTAGTGGGAGAAGCCCACGGTGACCGTGGTCGACGTGGTGGCACTTCCGGTGGTCGACGAACCCAGGGTCCCGCCGGCCAGATCGCCGGCCAGGCCGCCGAGTGTGAGCCTCGACAGGTCGAGGGAGGCCGTCATCTGGCGGACGTAGCCGTCGGTCCCGACCCAGGCCGTCACCGGCACCGAGGTGTTCCCCAGTCGGCCCAGGACCTGGGCGACCCGTGCCCCCAGCTTGGAGCTGGGGGTCAGTCCGGCACGGGAGGCGAGCTCGGACACGGTGACCGTGGTCCGGTACTCGGTGGTGGGGACGCCGTCGAGGTCGACGTTGCCCACGGTGGTCACCTGGCCGCCGAGGGAGGAGAGGAGCCCGAGCAGCTGCGACGGGTTGGCCAGGACGGCCAGCGTCGACGAGTCGGCCCCGGCCCCGGACGCGTCGGCGGGGAGCGCGAACTTCAGCCAGTGGGCGCCGCCGGCGACCGAGGACAGCGCCGGCGACCCGACGTAGAGCGCGCCGCCGTCGGCGACCACGTCGACCGTGTCGTTGCCGCTGCCCACGAGTCCCGAGAGTGCCGGCAAGGAGGCCGTCAGGCGCCCGGTGTCGTGTGGGAGATCGACGGCCCCCGAGCCGGTGACCAGGGTCGTCGTCGTGGACGGCGTGGCCCGGGTGGCCGACACGGTGAAGGCCACCGACGTGGCCCCGGCCGAGGCGGCGGCCGCGGCCCCGAGGGCGCCGCGGCCCGATCCCGGAGTGGAGGAGTGGGAACCGAAGGCCCCGCCGAATGCGGCGGCACCGAAGGCCACGGCGGCGATCAACGAGGCGACGATGGTGGCCACCGCGAGCCGGCGGGCGCCCCCCGCGGCGGGTGCCGGCACGGGCGACGGTCCCGCAGGTCCGGCGGGCGGCACCTGCGCGCTCGCCAGGGGTCCCGGTGCCTCCACCGGTGCGAGGTGGTCGTCGGGCCGGACCATCAGCGCCGTACCCGTCGCCGGGCCGGTGTCACCGTGTCCGGCCCCTTCGTGCGGTCCCGCGGCCACGAAGACCCCGTCGCGGTACTCCACCGAATCACCCATCTGCGCCCCTTCGTCGTGTCCGATCGGCGACGGTCACGCCGCTCGCACGAGGAATTCGTGCGTCGGTGTCCGTCGGCCCGACGGCAAGCGTAGTGAGGGGTCCTCCGGAATTATCGGCGGGGTGGTCGGGACGACCGGTCGGCGTGGGAGCCGACGCCGGGGGTCGGGCCTGCTCCCGTTTCGGCCCCCGGCGGGGTGCTGATAACCTGATCCGGCTTCGGGGGTATAGCTCAGTTGGTAGAGCGCTTGACTGGCAGTCAAGAGGTCAGGGGTTCGAATCCCCTTACCTCCACTCGAAGAGGGGCAGGTCATGGCCGGTTTCTGGAAACGGGGACCGGCCATCTTGCTGCCCGCGGGCACGGAATGGTCACATCGCGTTTGCGGCAAGCACGGCTGCGACCCTTTCGGCTGAGTCCTTCGCCAGCTCCGTCGTCACGTGGCTGTAGACGTTCGCGGTGACTGCGAGCGTGGAGTGTCCGAGGTTCTCCGACACCACCTTCATGGGCACACCGGCCACCAACGCCATCGAGGCCGCGGAATGGCGTAGGTCGTGCAAGTGAATCCTGGGCAGCCCGGCGGCATCCGTGAGAGCGTGAAACCTCTTCGACACCCATTCCGGACGAAGGGCGGCCCCATCCTCCCGAGCGAAGACCAGGTCGTCATCGACGTAGCCCGCGCCCAGCGCCAGCTTCTCGGCATTCTGGCGGGCCCGGTGCGAGCGGAGGATGCTCACGGTTGTGGAGTCGAGGGCCACCGTTCGCCTTCCGCTGTCGGACTTCGGCGGCCCCCATGCCAGGCGTCCGTTCACGATGCCCAGTGATCGCTCGATTCGGATGGTGCCGCCGTCAAGGTCGACAGTCGACCAGGTGAGCGCCAGAGCCTCCCCACGCCGAAGGCCCGCCACCGCGTACAAGCGCCACAGGACAGCGAGTCGGTCATCGGCAACATGGCCCAGGAACGCGGCCAGCCGCTTGCCGTCGTAGACGGGGCGGGTCGGCGTCCGCTCCGGTGCGATCTCGACCTGACGACAGACGTTGGAGGAGATCAGACGGCGGCGCTCCGCGGTACTCAGGGCCGACGATAGGGCTGCGAGAACCCGGTGCTGCGTCGGGAGTCCCCGACCCTCACTCTCCATCTTCGCCAGCAGCCCATCGACGTGCTTGGCCCGCAGGTCCACCAGTCGGACGTGGCCGAGGGTCGGTGTCAGGTAGTTGTCCACGTAGATCCGGTACTGCGCCAGTGTGGAGGCACGTCGCCCCGCCGTTGTCTTGGCCTTCAGCCAGTCCTCCAAGTACTCCGCAACAGTGAGCGACCCGCCGACCTGCTCACCGTTTGCAATTTTCCTTTTTTCGACCGCCAGAGCCTCCCGGGCAGCCGTCTTGGTGGGGTGCCCACCCCCTCGGATCTGACGCCGTTTACCGTCGATCGCTTCGGGTGCATCCACCCGGTAAGACCACGGGCAGCCGCACCGTTCTTTCCCTGAGCACTTGCGGCCGTGCCGCTGCTCGACGATTCCGCTTCTCATCGACGTACCTCCTTCGCCTTCGGTTGTTGGATCCAACTGTTCGAGCTTTCGAGGCGCTTCCTCGCAGCCCGAACGTCGCGCGAGAAGTTCCGATAGCTGGAATAGGCCCAGTCTGAGTGGCCCGCATTCCACCGAGCCATGCGGGATTGCCAAGATCCAGCCGGGTGTTCCAGGCCGAACCGAGCCAGCTCAGCCGCCTTCTCGGTCATCGGTCGGATGCGCCGGCGCGCCTGGATCGACCTCCGAACTTCGACATAGAGGGCCATGACCCTTCGAGGGGATGTCTCGGGATCAACAGTGAGGCTGATGCGGGTAGCGGGACCGTCCAACTTCACTATGGCGGATGCCCATTGAACGGACGGAGTGACACCGGCCAACAGGAACTCAAGCGCGTCTTCCTGTCGCCAGTGATAGGTCGCTCCAAGCCGATCGGCGCACATCGCCAGTTCTCCGAGTGCACTCCTCGACCAGACAATCACGCTGCCGCGTCCGGGAACCTGCAAAACCCCTGCCGTACCGCTCGCTGGCTCCTGCTCCCGTGTCCCAACCCAGGGTCCTATGTCCTCTGGGGAAATCAAGCCACTAGGAAGCAGGGATGACCGAATTGCCTTCACTGTGGGGTCGTTCGCCGCACGGGAAGCGAAGAGGACTCCGAGGGCTCGCAGGCGGGGGACCAAGTCCACTGGGGCCGGGAGGAAACCACCACCATGTGATCCACCGAACACCGAGCGGTGCTTCTTGACCTCGCCTGCCACGTACGCGGCAGTGACTGTCCCCTCCTCCAACTCTCGGATGTAGTCGCGCTCAACTAGGAATTCCCACTCTTTGTCTGAGACAGGTGAGTCCAACTCACGATCCACCGAGGCCCGAGCTTCGTCCTTTGGTATCTGGTTAGTAACCATCTAACTTGATCCTACACCATGGACAGGGATATCACCCCCTATCGAGACGGAGAGGGCAATGGACAAACAACGAGACGAGACACCCTTGGCTGTGAGTGTCGGGACCGGAGCGGCGCTAGCCGGGATTTCCGAAGCCCGTCTCTGGCAGGAGGTGGCAAGTGGTCGGCTACCTACGGTCCGAATTGGCAAGCGGCGCCTGATCCTCCGAACAAGCTTGAATGCCTGGCTCAGCGGTCTTGAATCCTCACCCACCTCTGGCACGCTGCCGGACGATTCAAGGGATGGACGATGAAGCCGAGGATTGAGATCAGTCCCGAGGAGCGTGCTCGTCTTCTCCTGGCTCCGACCCTCACCCTCAAAGAGACGGCCGATGTCCTGGGTCTCGGATTGACGACGTTGAGGGACGGGCTCCGCCGGGGTGACCTCGACCTTCCTCAGGTGCGCGTGGGGACAAGGGTCCTCATTCCTTCCGCCTCCCTGCTCCGGCTCTTGGGCATGGACGAGCCAACCGATCTCTTAGGCATGGACGAGCCATCCGGTCGACCGACCGCGGATTGCAGCCCATTTGAATTGGATTCGTGACGAGCCCATGTGATGACCACCACTGTCCCCACCCTCACCATCCAGCGCATCCTCTATAACCAACTCGACGCCGCCACGCTCCACGAGCTGGCCTACCTCAAGCGCCAGGAAGACGGTCGGGTCCGTGCCCGTCAGGCCCTCACGCCCGCAGGGATCGACCGCCTGGCGGAGATCGTCGGCAACGGGTCGATCCCAACGGTCGGGTTTTTCAAGCGGTGGTCCGCATGACGGGCGAAATCGACTCCAATGCTCCGGATGACCACGACCGAATACTCCGACTGACTCCCGCCAGCACCATTACGCCGCGGCCAGTCAAGTGGCTGTGGGACGAGCGCATCGCCCTCGGAAGTCTTTGCCTCCTGGCGGGACGAGAGGGCATCGGCAAGTCGTCCATCGCCTACGCCCTCGCCGCCCAGATCACCACGGGCACGATGGCCGGGGCGTACTTCGGGATACCCAAGTCGGTGATCGTGGCCGCGACCGAGGATTCATGGGCGCACACCATCGTCCCGCGACTGATGGCTGCGGGTGCCGACCTCGACCGCGTATTCCGGGTCGACGTGACCATGCTCGGCGGGTTCGACACCGAGGTCACGCTCCCAGTTGACCTCGGCCAGCTCGAGCAGGCAGTCGCGACGGTGGGTGCAGCCCTCATCCTGTTCGACCCGCTCGTAAGTCGGCTCAGTGCTTCACTCGATTCCCACAAGGACGCCGAGGTGCGCCAGGCGCTAGAGCCATTGACGGCGCTCGCCGACAGGTCCGGGGCCAGCGTCCTCGGCATCATCCACGTCAACAAGTCAGGTGGCGGTGACGCCCTCAACATGATCATGGGGAGCCGAGCATTCGGTGCTGTCGCCCGCTCCGTCCTGTTCGCCATGAAGTCACCGGACGACGAGTCGATCAAGTTCCTGGGACAGCCCAAGAACAATCTCGGGCGCGACGACCTGCCGACCATGACCTACAGGATTACCGGCGCACACGTTGCCGACACGCCCGAGGGTGAGGTCTGGACGGGCAAGGTGGAGTGGCTCGGCGAGTCGACCCAGACCATCGCCGACGCCCTCATCGCTTCCAGCGACGACCCCGACTCCCGTACGGCCACCAGGGACGCCGTGGAGTGGCTCGGCGACTACCTGCCGAGCGTGGGAGGCAGCGCAGACTCGGCCATCGTGAAGGCCGCAGGGAAGGCCGTAGGTCACTCTGAGCGGACACTCGCCCGTGCTCGCAAGCAGCTTCGCGTGGTCGCGACTTCGACAGGATTCCCCCGCACGACCCACTGGTCGCTACCGGCTGCGCCGGATACACCCCAACACGGCCAGGGCATCACTGCAGTCGTGCCAACTCCACCACCGAACGGGCCGGGGAACGGAGCAACACCGCAGGTCAGCGCCAGTGGTGCCGCGTATCCCCTAGGAGACTTACCAATGGCACAACAACAACATGGCAGGACTGCGAGGGATGCCAGTCGTGCCAGTCGTGCCACGGTGCCAAGTCTCCAGGGGGTTCGGCATGACTGCGAACCGTCCCGAGACCGTGACAGTGCTCCACTCACCGACGACGAATTCGCGTCCGACGACGATGAGTATCCAGACGTGGACGTGCCCAGACTGATGCATCCGGAGGACGGCGCACCGCCGCCCCCGGACACCCTGTTCATGGACGAGGAGGAGTCAGCGTGACCGACCGACGCCGACACCAACGTCCCGTGCGCCCAAAGCGCCGCCGCACCGGGAACGGGCGGAAAGTCGACCGCTACGGGCTCGTGCGTCTCTGCAACGGCTGCTCGATCGACTACGCCCGGGAGTGGCATAGGTCAGGCGGCGGGGGATGGATGTGCGACCGGTGCTGGGGCCAGCGCTCCCGGTAGCGACGCCGAACAAGGATCACAAGCTCCTTCTGAGAAACACGCGCAACGCCTCCCGACGTACCACGGCGACGACCCTGCCTACGGTTTCCCCACCATGTCCCTGTGACGATGAGTGGATCCCGGTGCGTGATGGCCCATCAGGAATCACCCCGGGTCGTCTGGGTGCGCGAATCTCACCGTCATTCGATGGAGGCTGTCACTTTGGCACGCTGGCGGTACGGGCAGCGCGGCGGTTATCG
>Ga0209012_1000108_pt1 | contig 138117 bp, 145 predicted proteins | sample RS3BMetagenome_FD_184735 | JGI IMG/M metagenome (GOLD analysis project Ga0209012, IMG submission 184735) | Ferric oxide microbial mat and aquatic microbial communities from Rainbow Spring, Yellowstone National Park, USA - RS3B (SPAdes) (version 3) ... | reverse complement strand
ACCCGCCTTCACGAAGAGGTGTTCATCGAGCCCGAGGGCGCTGACCGCGCCGAACCGGCCGGGATGGTCGACCAGGGCCGCGCCGAACGCGAGCACGGCGTCGTTGACGGTGTGCCAGTCACAGCGGTGGCGTCCCGCTGACGGTGTAAAAGCTGGCGGACGCGGGTTCCTGATTGATGAGGTTACGCGACGGCTGTGACGTTCTCGACCTCCTCGCGTTGGTAGCTGTCGGTCGGTGTGATCGAACGCGGTGGTTCCATGAGCTGACGACGAATGTCGACGAGCAGACGGATCGTCGCCGGCGTGTGCTTGACGCCCCGCCATCCTTTGGACGCCCGGTCGAGGACGGCCCAGACGAGGGAGAGGCAGCTCCGCTCGCCGGGTAGTCGCCCGATGACCTTCACCCGCCGGCGCGTCTCGCCGAAGGTGCGCTCGATGAAATTGGAGTGGCGGATGCGCTTCCAGTGCTCCTTCGGGAACCGCAGGTAGACCGTGAGGCTGGCCACGTCTGCGGTGAGGCACTTCACGGCAGCGGGGTAGGTGGTGCCGTAGTGCTTCTCGAAGGCGGCGATCCGTCCTCGGGCGACGTCGACGGCGGCCTGGCCGGGCTCGGCTTCGATGTCATCGAAGATCTTCCAGAACTCGGCCTTCACCTCGGCCTGTGCTCCCTTGGGCACCTTGGCCAGCACGTTCCTCGCCCGATGGATGAGGCACCGTTGGCGCAGGCTCTTCGCCAGCACCTGCTCGGCCGCTCCGATCAGACCCGGGGCACCGTCGGAGATGACCAGCAACGGCGGGGCCAGTCCCCGTCCGGTGAGGTCAGCGAGGAAGCCGGCCCAGGCATCGCGGCTCTCGGTGGACCCCGGGGCCAGGCCGACGAAGACCGGGGCCCCCTCGCTGTCGATCCCCCAGGCACAGAGCACCGGCTCGGAGGGCGCCCCGGGGTGGAACTTGAAGTGGGAGCCGTCCAGGTAGTGACGGTTTGCAACGGCTGGGTGCGATCGCTCAAAGCGCGGAGCGTGACCTTTTACGGACACCGATACCTCGGTGGTGAACGCGTTACCCATCGCGAATGCGGGGGCTTTGTCGAGTCGCGCGGTGGGACTTGGACGGGCGATTTCTCGGACAAGACCGACGTGGTCGTCAGAGATTGGCAGGGCGGACTCGATAATTCGGGATCCGGAGCCAGTCGGAAGGTCACCTTGGCAAGGCGATCGAATGCCGCACAGTCCGGTCAGCATCACGTTCACGTGATTCGTACTCCCGGATTCTCAGAGCTCCTCGAATACCACCGGGCAGAATGCATCAATCGGCCGCTGCAGGGACAGTCGGGCGACTTGGTACGAGCCATGACTGCGGATGGCAGGAGAAAGCGAATCGAAGGCCGGCTCCAGATTGTCGCGGGCGACGATGAAAGCTACCTCGCGCCGACCGTAGTTCTCCGGAGCAGAAGCTATGAGGTGTTTCCATCCTCGGTTCACGTACTGAAGCAGGGTGGACCGAGAGCGACATCAAAGGAGCCGCCGGTCGTCGCCGGCCTACAGGACGCTGCTGTGCAGGACCTCATCCGCACGTCGTGGGACTGGTGGGCATTCCGGTATGACGTCACGTGGGACGAGATGTTCGCCAGGCTCGAACAGCTGGTCGCACCATTGAAGTCGGCTGGGTGGAATCAGGTCGAGACCGGCGTCGTCAGAGGCAGCTGGGACGAGGACGACTTCGCACGCATTCGCTTCGCTCGCTCGCAACAACATCTCAATCGACATTGAAGTTGGCGAATCGGGCTGGGCAAGCGGTTGGGAAGAGCGACTGCTGGAGGAGCGTACTCAGGAGGACGAGGAACGCACCGAATCCACCAATCCGAGGACCATCCCCAACATGGGCAGGTTCGACGACTCGAGGGGCTCCGTCAGGAGGTACCGGCAGGAAGGCTGGCTGCCCTTATCGCTAAGCGAGTCCAGCAGATCAGATCAGGTAGTTTCCCTGCCCTCTTCAGTCATCACAACGTCGAAGCGCTCCCAGGACATCTTGTAGTGAGTCTTTGAATTGTGTGATGGCATCCAGTCGATTGCACCCTTGCTTATCCTCAGTCGGCCGAGCTTGTTTCCATTCGACCACACCGAGACTTCCACGTCGGTGTTGTTGACAGTCTGAGCGGGAAGGGACATCTCGATTTCGTGTTGGGGCATGGAAACGGATGCTAGCGGTGCAAAGTTGACTTGGCCGGAACCATGTCGGAGCGTGGCAGCCATCGTGACTGCAAGGTCAATAGGGCCGGTCGGCGCAGCATTTCGCGGACAGTCCGTTGGCTCCCGAATGCCGCCATCTCAGTTTCGCGGAGTGGCAGTGCGAATTTTCGCCAAGGTGCTCCACGCTTCGGCAGGAGGGCCCGGTTCAGACAAGGGGCTTGCCCCCCAGCTCTCAGTCCCTGGATCCAGATGCGACGCTGCGATAGCTACTTGTTCGGCAAATTTCCGAAGTGGTTCAATGAGTCCGCTGGGTTGTGCGTGCTCCCGCCAGTAGACAGCAAATGCTCCCCCCAACACTTTGGGCTCCTCCCGGCCCGTGAACCCTCTCGAAGTCAGCACTGGCCACTTCGAATGCCATTCAACTTCGGAATCCGTCGGGATAATTGGAACTCGATCACTCGCTGATCCCAGAGCGACAAGCGCGGCAGGCTCTGGGCTCGTTGTCGACACCGCAAACCGTCGAGAAGGCGTCTGCTGTTGCTCCAGGAGCACCCTGCTCGCATGCCCTGGCGGCGCCGCAACAATTCGGTGCGAAAGTTCGCTACTTGCAAGGACTGAGACGTCGAGTTGACCACCCTCCACTTCCCCAGCCAGAGGATGCCCTTCGCGAATGGCGGCGGCGAGTGCCCACCGGTATGCAGGCAGATATCTGAGAGGTCGCGCGATCCTCGCCTCGTCCTCGTCCATCGGATTCCAGATCACGGCTAATCCGGCTTTTGCATCGCGGGAACTTGGCCAACGAGGTCATCAAGGGGAGCGTCCAGAAGGCGAAGTCCGGAGGAACCCCGGGCAAGGCGCCGACCGGCTACCTCAATGTCCGAAAGACGGTCGATGGCCAAGAACTCCGTACCGTCGAGATCGACCCCGAGCGGGGACCCTTGATGGCGTGGGCGTTCGAGGCATATGCAACCGGCGACTGGACGATTCGCAACCTGCTCGAAGAGCTAACCGCTCGTGGCCTAACTTCGGTCCCCAGGCCAAAAATGCCATCGAAGCCCCTCGGCATCGCCAATCTTCACCGCCTCCTCCAACACCCCTACTACAAGGGCGTCGTTCGCTACCGGGGCGTGCTCTACGAGGGCAAGCACCCGGCCATCGTGACTCCGGAGACCTGGAACAAGGTCCAAGAGGTCTTGGCTTCCAACAGCCTGTCGGGCGAAAAGCGCCGGGTCCACCCGCACTACCTGAAGGGTTCGGTGTTCTGCGGCGAGTGTGGCAGCCGCCTCGTGGTCAGCCATGCCAAAGGCCGCCGGGGCGGGATCTATCCGTACTTCATCTGCATGGGCCGCCAACGCAAGTCCACGTCATGCGCACAGCAGGCGATCCGGATCGAGCAGACCGAAGATGCCGTCGCCGACCTCTACGGGACGTATCGTCTGACGAAGGAGGAGACGGACGAAGTCCGTGACTTCGTTCTTGAGGAACTCATCAAGGTGCGGGCGGAGGCAGACACCGAACGTGAGCGGCACGCCCGCCGCCTTCGTGGGCTCGAGGGGGAGCGCAAGAAGCTCCTCGACGCCCACTACGCCGACGCCATCCCACTCGATCTTCTCAAGTCCGAACAGGCTCGGATCTCCGCCGATATCACCGGTTCCGCCGCACGTCTGGCAGCGCTCGACTGCGACTTCACGACCGCAGAAGGGAACCTCACCAAGGCGCTCTCGTTCATCCGGGACTGCGAGGGCGCCTACCGGGAAGCATCCGACAAGGTCCGCCGTCAGTTCAACCAGGCATTCTTCAAGCGCATCTTGATCGATGACAGCTATTCGGCCATCGCTGAACTGGCCGAACCGTTCGACCTACTTCTCAGCCGAGAGGTTCGCGACGCCGCCACGCGACGATCCGAGGCTCACCTGGCCACAGCCGTCGATGACGCCATGACGAACTTCGACTTTGAGGACGGCTCGGGCCCTGGTCTCGAATTGGCGGGTGTCGGGGCCTACTCGGAGACAAATGCGGGCTGGGGTTTGAAAAAAGAGACGATGGTGGGCGCTAGAGGACTCGAACCTCCGACCTCAGCCGTGTGAAGGCTGCGCTCTAACCAACTGAGCTAAGCGCCCGGGCGCCGCGGTCCGGAGACCCCGGCAGATGGAGCATCCTAGCCCGACCTCCACCACCGGCCCGGAGCCCCGCCGGCCGGGTGCCCCACCACGTCCGGCGGTGTCACGCCGGGTCGGGTGCGACGGCATCGAACCCGAGTGCGGCCTCGAGCGCGGCGGCGGCACGGATCACCACCAGGTCGGCGTGCTGGGGGCCCACCAGCTGCAGTCCGACCGGCACGCCGGCCGACGACAGTCCCACGCACACCGTGGCCGCCGGAGACCGCGTCATGTTGAACGCGTAGGTCATCTTCACCCAGTTGTACTCCGCCGTTCCGTTGATCAGGCCGGCGCCGCCGAGCGAACGGGGCGGCGGCGGCGCGGCCATCGTCGGGGTGACCAGCAGGCGCACGTCGTGGAACAGGTCGACCAGGCGGAGGTTCAATTCGTGGCACGCGTCCTCGGCCCGGACCACGTCGACGGCGCTGGTGGAGGCCGCCCCGTCGAGGATCATGCGCAGGACCGGATCCACCCGGTCCCACGCCGGGGTCCCGATCAGCCCGGCGTGCGTGCGCAGGTTGTAGACGCCGGACAGCGTCAGCCACGGGTCCACCGGGTCCTCGTCGAAGACCGTGTCCACCTCGACCACCTCGGTGCCGAGGTCGGCGAGCACGTCGACGCCCCGACGGCAGAGCGCCAGGACCTCGGCGTCGACGTCCGCGAAGCCGAGGGTGGGCGACCAGGCCACCCGGGCCGGCGGGCGGGCACCCTCGAGCGCTGCGGGCCACGACGCCTCGGGCCGGGGAAGCGACCGCAGGTCGGTGGCGTCGGGGCCCACGACCACGTCGAGCGCGGCCACCACGTCCGCCATCCGCCTGGCCATCGGACCCTTGGTCGACAGGTGCTGCCAGTCCGGGGCCTGGGGCCCGCCGGACGGGACCCGGCCGAGCGAGGCCTTCACCCCGGACAGCCCGCAGCACGACGACGGGATGCGGAGCGACCCGCCACCGTCGGACCCGGTGGCGAGCGGCACCATGCCGGCGGCGATGGCCGCCGCACTCCCCCCCGACGAGCCCCCCGGCGTGTGGTCGAGGTTCCACGGGTTGCGGGTGGCACCGAACAGGAGGTTCTCGGTGTCGGGCTTCCACCCGAGTTCGGGGGTGTTGGTCTTGCCGACCACGACGCATCCGGCCGCCACCAGTCGGGCCACGAGCTCGGAGTCGGCCGTGGCCGGCGGACGGTCGGCGTGGGCGACCGAACCGTGGGTCGTCACGTAGCCCGCCGCGTCCTCCAGGTCCTTGACGCCGAGCGGGATCCCGGCCAGCGGCCCCGGATCGCCACCGGACGCCACCGTGGCGTCGACCGCTTCTGCGGCCGCCCGGGCGCGGTCACCGTCCACGGCCACGAAGGCGTTGACCGTCGGGTTGACGGCGTCGATCCGGGCGAGGGCGTGGTCCACGAGCTCCGCCGCCGTCAGCGACCCGCTGCGCACCCGAGCCGCCAGGTCGACCACCGAAGCCGTGCGAAAGTCCATGGATCGACCGTACCGGCGGACGCCCCGCCCGACAAGGGCCCCGACGCCGGGGGACGGGCCCCGTTTCGACAGCGGCGCCCGCGCCGTTGCAGTCTGTGGTCATGGCCGACGACACGTCCGACGCACCCCACCTGGTGGGCACCGTGCTCGACCACGTGGCCCACGCCGTCCCCCGCTGGGACGACGTCTGGCGGCGCTACGCCACCGACCTGGGCGCGGCGTGGGCCTCGGGCGGGCCCGGGCCGGGCTTCGCCCCGGGCCAGCTGCGGTTCGCCAACGGTGCCCGCGTCGAGGTGCTCATGCCCTGGGACACCGGGGTGAACGACTTCCTCGCCCGGTTCCTGGCCCACAACGGCCCCGGTCCCCACCACCTCACGTTCAAGGTCCCGTCGATCGACGACGCGATCGACGGGGCGCGTCGGTTCGGCATCGAGCCGGTCAACATCGACACGTCCGATCCGGAGTGGAAGGAGGCGTTCCTCCACCCGAAGGAGGCCGGCGGCGTCGTGGTGCAACTGGCCGAGGCGGCACACGCCTGGAGCAGCCCGCCGCCCGACGACTATCCGACCGACCGGCGCCTGCGGCTCGACGGTTCCGGACCCGCCGCACCGGCGGCGCTCGAGCGGGTCTGTCACGTGGTGGCCGATCTGGACGCCGCCCGGGCGCTGTTCGGGGGCCTGCTGGCGGGCGAGACCGTGGACGAGGGCGCCGCGGACGGCATCCGCTGGGTCGACCTGCGGTGGGCCGGACCCCTCGGTCTCCGCCTGGTGGGCGCCGAGGACCCGGACGCGGCGGGACCCGTGCCGGAGTGGCTGGGCGGACGGCCCGGCCGGGTCCACCACCTGGCCTTCGCCGTCGAGGAGCCCGACGGCGTACCCGGCGCACGACCGGCGGTCCCCGGGATCGCCACGCTCGGCCCCGGATCCGGGACCGAGCGGATGTTCGAGGTCCCCGCGGACGCCAATTCCGGCCTCGGGATCGTCCTGGCCGGCCCCGGCGGGTCCGACGTGCCCGGTGGGTCCGACGGACCGCCGATCGGCGGGCCGGTAGCCTGAGCGCGATGGCAGAACCGAGCGACGGCAGCGGAGCGGACGGGGGGGAGGTCGACGACGGCGACACGGACGTGCCCGCCCCCGAGGGTCGCATGGCCCGCCTCGAGCGCATGCTGGCTCCCAGGCCGGCCCCGGAGCCGTCGACCGGGAAAGGCGGGAGGACCACCAAGTGGTCCGTCGACCGCCTCGACGGACGCGAGCGCCTCTACTCCTACGTGGGAGCGATCCTCGCCGTCGTCTTCTCGTTGCTGATCTACGTGGGGGAGACGACCCAGAAGAACTTCCATCCGGCCAAGAACCAATTCTCCCCCACCACCGCGCTGGTCGTCGGCCTGGCGAGCGCCGTCCTGCTCGCCGTGACGACCTGGATCGGACGCCGCGCCCTGGTGGGCTTCGTCGCCCTCTTCACGTTCCTCGGGTTCCAGAGCTCGTCGGCGATCGTCGGATTCCCGTTCCTGGTGCTCGCCGGCTGGCTCCTCTACCGGTCCTACAAGGTCCAGAAGGAGGCGACGGCCAGGCTGCGGGCCGAGCGCGCCGACGGTGGGTCGGGCACCGCCCGGACCCCCCGGGCGGCGGCCTCCTCCGGCAGGTCCGCGGCGGAGGCCCGGAGCGCGGCGCGCAAGAAGACCCCCTCGGGGCCGGAGGGCAACAAGCGCTACACGCCGAAGAAGCCCCCACCCCGGCCGGTCCCCGCTCCCAAGCCGTCGTGGCGGGAGCGCCGGGCGGCCAAGGCCTCCGACTGAGCCGACCGGTCCGGCCCGGTCCGACCGTGGCCCGGACCGGTGCCGACCGCTGTCCCTTCAGTCCCCGTCGGTCACGAGCGCGGCCCGCAGCAGCTCCAGGATCTCGCCGCGCCGTCGGACCAACGAGCGGGCCGTCGGCTCCTCGCCGAAGGCGCGCAGCACCTCGACCTCAGTCAGCATCCCGATCACCGTCGAGTAGATGGCCAGCAGCAGCAGCCGAGGCTCGTGGCGCTTCATGTGTCCGGCGTCCATCTCGGCCTCGAGGAACCCGGTGGCCCGCTGCAGGAGCGGTTCGAGGGCGGTCACCAGCCGGGTCGCCGCCGGGGTGCCGAGCCGACCCATCTCCCGCACCAGGCCGAGCAGCTCGGGCCGGCGGGCCGCCAGCCGGAACACCGACCGCACCACGGCCTCGACCCGGGCCCACCCGCTGCCGGCGGTGGCCAGCGACGCCTCGAGGGCGGCCGACAGCTCGACGGCGCTGCGGTCGATGACGGCCTCGAGCAGCACCTCCTTGCTCGGGAACCAGTAGAGGATCGTCTGCTTGCGGATGTCGAGCCCGACGGCCAGGGCGTCGAGCGACGACGCCTCGTAGCCCCGGGTGGCGAAGGAGACCAGCGCGGCGTCGAGGATCCGCTCCGACGTGGTGGCACCCTCGGCACCGGTGCGCCCGCCCTCGGGGACGGGGCGCGGTCGGCTGCGGTCACGCGCCGTCGGCTTGGCCGTCCGACGCCCGCCCCCGCCCGATGCCCGACGGGCGGAGGGCGCCGCCCCCGACGCGTCCCTCGGCTCCCCCGCTGGCATGGTCGACCCGGTCACTTACCATATGGTAGACAGATCGGGTGACCCGCGTCCGCGACGCCCTCACCGGCAGGCGCTTCTTCATCACCGGAGCCACCGGGTTCCTCGGGACGGCACTGGTCGAGCGCATCCTGCGCAGCGTCCCCGACAGCCGGGTCGTCCTGCTCATCCGCCCCGGTCGCCGGGCCACGCCGATGCAGCGCGCCGCCAAGGAGATCCTGCGGAACGACTGCTTCGACCGCCTGCGCGACGAGCTGGGCGACCGGTTCGACCAGGAGATGGCCGCCCGGGTCACCGCGGTAGCCGGTGACGTCGCCACCGACGGGCTGGGCATGGACGCCGCCGGCCTCGAGGCGCTGTCGCACTGCGACGTCGTCGTGCACTCGGCCGCCTCCGTCAGCTTCGACTCCCCGCTCGACGCCGCCGTCGAGGTCAACCTCCTCGGACCCTCGCGTGTGGCCGCTGCGTTCGTCGCCGCACGCGAGCTCGCCCTGGCCGAGGGGCGCCGCGGGCCCGTCCACTTCGTGCCGGTGTCCACCGCCTACGTGGCCAGCACCCACCAGGGCGAGGCGAAGGAGGAGCTGCTCGACGCCAACCCGTTCACCGTCGAGGTCGACTGGCGCCACGAGGTCGCCGCCGCCCGGCGCCAGCGCGGCGACAGCGAGGCGGAGTCCCGCCGTCCCGAGCGGCTGGCGCAATTCCACAGGGCGGCCCGCGAGGAGCTCGGGGGCGCCGGGCTGCACCTGCTGGCGGAGCGGGCCGAGCGGTTGCGCGAGGACTGGGTCAAGAAGCAGATGGTCTCGGTCGGCCAGGCCCGGGCCCAGTCGCTGGGCTGGCCGGACGCCTATCCGTACACGAAGGCGCTGGGCGAGCGGGCGCTGGTCGCCCAGTACGGCGACACCGTCCCCCTGACCGTGATCCGCCCCTCGATCATCGAGTCCGCCCTGGCCGAGCCGCGGCCCGGTTGGATCCGCGGGTTCCGCATGGCCGAGCCGATCATCATCTCCTACGCCCGCGGACTGCTCCGGGAGTTTCCGGGGGTGCCCGAGGGTGTCACCGACGTGATCCCCGTCGACCTCGTGGTCGCCGCCATCGTCGCCGTGTCCGGCGAGGCCCTGCTGCACGACGAATCGGACGACCCGGCCGACACCTACGCCGGCCCGTCCGTGTACCACGTCGCCTCCGGGGTGCGGAACCCGTTCCGCTACGGCCGCCTGGTCGAGCTGGTGACGGCGTGGTTCACCGAACACCCCCTCTACGACCAGGACGGCCAGCCCATCGTGGTCCCGGAGTGGTCCTTCCCGGGGCGGGGCCGTGTCCAGCGCCAGCTCACCCGGGCCTCGAAGGCCATGTCGCTGGCCGAGCGCGTGGTCGGTTCCCTCCCCATCCGCGGCAGGCAGGCCGAGTGGATGGCCGCCCTCGAGGAGCAGCACCTGCTGGCCGACCGGGCACTCGGCTACGTGGAGCTCTATGGCGCCTACACCGAGACCGACGCCCTCTACCGCGTCGACCGGCTCCTCGCCCTGTGGGACCGCATGGACGAGGACGACCGGGCCGCCTTCTGCCTCGACCCCGCAGCCGTCGACTGGGCCACCTACGTCAACGAGATCCACCTCCCCTCGATCATCGAGCACGCCCGGGTGCGCACCACGCCGGGCAAGTCGGTCAAGACCAACCGTGCCGACCGGGCGCGGAGGAACATCCTCTCCCCCGAGCGCCACCTGGCGGCCTTCGACCTCGAGAACACGCTGATCGCCTCCAACGTGGTCGACTCCTACGCCTGGCTGGCCTCGCGCCACCTGCCGGCCGGCGAGCGGGCCGCGTTCGTGGCCGACCTGGTCGCCGAGGCGCCGTCGCTGCTGGCCCTCGACCGGCGCGACCGGGGCGACTTCCTGCGCTCCTTCTACCGCCGCTACGACGGCGCCCCGGCGGACCGGCTGCGCGACGACGGGTGGGACCTGTTCCACCATCTCCTGCTGGCCAAGTCGTTCCCGGCCGGGATCGCACGGGTCCGGGCCCACCAGGCGCTCGGCCACCGCACCCTCCTCATCACCGGCGCCCTCGACTTCGTGGTCGAGCCGTTCCGCCCGCTGTTCGACGAGATCGTCTGCGCCCGGCTCGGCGAGGAGGACGGCTGCTTCACCGGACGCCTCGAGCTCCTCCCGCCCATCGGCGAGGCCCGGGCCCTGGTGCTGGCCGACTACGCCGAGGCCGAGGGCCTCCGGCTCGAGGAGTCCATGGCCTACGCCGACTCGGCCAGCGACCTGCCCATGCTCGAGTCCGTCGGCTTCCCGGTGGCCGTCAACCCCGAGGCCAAGCTGGCGGCCATCGCCCGGCGGCGCGGCTGGCACGTGGAGAACTGGCACACGGCCGACGGCGGCGCCCGGCCCCTGCTCCCCCTCGGACCGCTGGACCGGCGGGGCGCGGCGGCGCGGGGCCGCACCAGCCAGGCGGCACGGGCCGGCCAGGTCCGGCGCACCTCGGGCGGCACCCGGTGAAGGCGCTCGTGGTGGAGCGGAACGTGCCGCGGTTCGCGGCCGCCCGGGCGGTGTCGCTCCTGGGCTCGGGCCGGGGCGCCGGCATCGGCCCGCTCCGGCTGCTCGACGCGGTGGCCCCCGATCGCCCCGGCCACGACTGGTTCCCGCTCCGTCCGCTGCTGTCGGGGATCTGCGGGTCCGACCTCGCCACCCTCGACGGTCGCACGTCGCGGTACTTCGAGGACCTGGTGTCGTTCCCGTTCGTCCCCGGCCACGAGGTGGTGGGCGTCCTGGAGGACGGGGGCGCCGACCACACCGGCCGCACGCTCGCCCCCGGCACCCGGGCCGTGATCGAACCGGTGCTCGGCTGCGCCCCCCGCCACATCCACCCGGTCTGCGTCCGGTGCGGCTCGGGTCACACCGGCCTGTGCGGCAACCTCGCCACGGGCGCGCTGGCTCCCGGGCTCCAGACCGGGTTCTGCACCGACACGGGCGGCGGCTGGTCGACGGCTCCGCTCATGGCCCACACCAGCCAGCTGCACGCCGTCCCGGACGCGCTGGACGACCGCGACGCCGTGATGATCGAGCCGACGGCCTGCGCCGTCCACGCCGCGCTGTCGGCCGGAGTCTCCGACGGGGACCTGATCGCGGTGGTGGGCGCCGGCACCCTCGGGCTCACCACCGTCGCCGCCCTCGACGGCGTGGTCCGCCCGCGCACGCCGTGCACGGTGGTGGTGGGGGCCAAGCACCCCCGCCAGCGCGACCTCGCCACCTCGCTCGGCGCCGACCGGGTCGCCCCACCCGACCAGCTGGCCCGCGCCGTGCGCCGGGCGGCCGGGTCGCTCGTGCTCGGCGGACGCCTCACCGAGGGGGCCGACGTGGTGTTCGACTGCGTGGGATCCGCCGCCTCCCTCACCGAGTCGCTGTCGCTGGTCCGCGCCCGGGGCCGGGTGGTCCTGGTCGGCATGCCCGGCAAGGTGACCGTCGACCTCGCCCCCCTGTGGCACCGCGAGCTCACCCTGGTCGGCGCCTACGCCTACGGCAACGAGTCGACCCCCGACCCGGGCGTCCCGGACCGGCGCAGCTTCGAGCTGGCCATCGACCTGGTCGCCGCGGCCGGCCTCGGGCGCCTGGTGTCGGCCCTCTACCCGCTCGAGCGCTACGAGGAGGCCCTGGCCCACGCCGGGGCAGCCGGCCGCCGGGGTGCGGTGAAGGTGGCCTTCGACCTCCGCAACCCGAAAGGACGCACCCGATGAGCCCCAGGCCCGGTTTCGTGCTCGACGTCGACAGCTCGACGCCCCCCACCCTCTTCTGGCACGGGGAGCGGTTCTCGCTCGAGACGCTGCCCGAGGGGAGCCGGGTCGTCTACGCACCGGAGCCGAGGGAGCCGCTGCCGGATCCCCAGGGCGCCATCCGCCACGCCCTCACGCACCCCGAGGGGGACCGGGAACCGCTGCCCGCCCTGCTGTTCCCGGGGATGCGGCTCACCATCGCCTTCGACGACATCTCGCTACCGCTGCCGCCTATGGAACGTCCCGACATCCGCCAGCTGGTGATCGAGCAGGTCCTCGACCTGGCCGCCGAAACGGGCGTGGACGACGTCGAGCTGATCGTGGCGCTGGCCCTGCACCGCCGGATGACCGAGCCCGAGCTCCGCCATGCCATCGGCGACCGCGTCTACGACGCGTTCGCCCCGAACGGCCTGCTGACCCAGCACGACGCCGAGGACCCCGGGAACCTCGTCCACCTGGGCACGACCGACCACGACGAGGACGTGGAGATCAACCGGCGTGCCGCCGAGTCCGACCTGCTCGTCTACGTGAACATCAACCTGGTGGCCATGGACGGAGGCCACAAGAGCGTCGCCACCGGTCTGGCCAGCTACCGGAGCCTGCGCCACCACCACAACCCCGCGACGATGCGGAAGTCGAAGTCCTTCATGGACCAGCACCGGTCCGAGCTGCACACCGCCAACTGGCGCATGGGCCGGCTGATCCGCGACGCAGGGGTCAAGGTCTTCCAGATCGAGACCACCCTCAACAACGACACCTTCCCCGACGCCTTCACGTTCCTGCAGAAGCGCGAGTGGGAGTGGAAGGCGAAGGACCGCCTCTCCTACCTCGGAGCGTCCGCGGCCCTGAACCGCGTGCCGGCCCGGTACGCACGGCAGATCTTCCACTCGGTCCGGGCACCCCACCGGATGACCTCGGTGCAGGCCGGCGAGGTCGAGGCCGTCCACGCCCTCACCACGGCCAACGTGTGGGAGCAGCAGGGCGTCGTCGTCGAAGGGCAGACCGACATCCTCACCATGGGACTGCCCTACATCAGCCCGTACAACGTGAACTCGATCCTCAACCCCATCCTGGTGGCCTGTCTCGGTCTCGGGTACTTCTTCAACCTCTACCGGGGCCGGCCCCTCGTACGCGAGGGCGGCGTTCTGATCATGACCCACCCCACCCCGTGGGAGTTCCACCCCGTCCACCACCCGAGCTACATCGACTTCTTCGAGCAGGTCCTCAGCGAGACCACCGATCCGAACGTCATGTCGGAGCAGTTCGAACACGGGTTCGCCACCGACCCGTGGTACGTCCACCTGTACCGGACCGGCCACGCCTACCACGGGGTCCATCCGTTCTACATGTGGTACTGGTGCGCCCACGCCCTCGAGCACCTGGGCGCCGTGGTCATCGTGGGCGGCGACCCGAAGGCCGTGCACCGGCTCGGGTTCCGGGCCGCCTCCACCCTGGCCGACGCGCTCGAGATGGCCCGCGACGTGGTCGGCACCTCGCCCACGCTCACCCACCTCCACGCGCCGCCGATCCTGATGGCCGACGTGCAGTGAACGGCCGACGGGACTCCTCCCGGACCCTGCGGTCGCGCCGCGCCGTGCGGACCGACGCCGCCCTCGGGGACGCCGGGGCCGGCGGGGCCCGCCCGCTCGGTGGTCCCGCCGCACTCCTGGCGCGGGCCGGGCGCGGCACGTTCCCGCTCGCCGCGCCCACCTGGCCCGGATCGGTGTCGCGCCCGGCGCCCGAACCCGACCTCGGCGTCCACTACGACACCGCCTGGTCGCGGCGGTACCCGGTGCGGCTCGCCCGTGCGATGGTGCTCGACAACGTGACCCGGCCCCTGGCCCGGGTGGTGGCCCGGCCCCAGCTGCGCGGCGACGAGTACCTGGCCGACCTCGGGTCCCCGGTCATCTTCGCCGCCAACCACGCCAGCCACGTCGACACCCCGCTCCTGCTCGCCTGCCTGCCGCTCCGGTTCCGCCACCGCACCGTGGTGGCGGCGGCGGCCGACTACTTCTTCGACCGGCGGTGGAAGGCCGATGCGTTCTCGTTCCTGCTGGGGGCCATCCCCATCGAACGGACCAAGGTGAACCGGCGCTCGGCCGACCTCGCCGCCGAGCTGCTGGCCGACGACTGGAACCTGGTGATCTTCCCCGAGGGCGGGCGGTCGCCGGACGGGTGGGCCCAGCAGTTCCGGGGCGGGGCCGCCTACCTGGCCGCCCGGACCGGACGTCCCGTGGTCCCCGTGCACCTCGACGGCACCCGCCACATCCTGCCGAAGGGGGGCGGCGTGGTCCGGCGGACCCGGACCACCGTCACGTTCGGGACGCCGCTGTGGCCCGCCGAAGGGGAGGATGCCCGCCGCTTCGGCGAGCGCATCGAGGCCGCCGTGGCCACGCTGGCCCACGAGACCACGACGGACTGGTGGACGGCCCGCAGGCTGGCCGCCCGCGGCGGGACGCCCCCGCTCCAGGGTCCCGACGTCGCCGCCTGGCGGCGGGCCTGGGCGCTGTCGCCCGCGCCGGACCGGGATGAGCCGATCGACGCCGAGGGCAACGACTGGCCCCGCACCACGCCCTGACGGACGAACCGGGTCTTTCGGCCCTGTCGGAGTGCGCGCATCGGGTCGATCCTGGGAGGAGACGATCCTCCACGAAGGCGGGGTGACCACGATGCCCTATGGATACGGGTACGGGTACAACGGGGACGCGCACCCGTGGCTGTGGGTCCTGATGGCGGTGGCGATGGTCGCCTTCGTGGCCGCGGCCGCCTGGATCGTCGTGGCACTCGTCCGCCACCGGGACGGGGCCGGAGCGGCGGGGGCCGCCGCGTCCACACCGACGGGCTCGCCGTCCGACGGCCGGCGCATCCTCGACGAGCGCTTCGCCCGTGGCGACATCGACGAGGAGGAGTACCGCCGGAGGCGGTCGGTCCTGGAGGGCGGCGGGTGAGCGCGCCGGGCGACCACGGGGGGACGGTGGCCGCCGTCCTGATCGCGACCGTCGCGCTGCTGGTCGGAGGGGCCTCCGCGATGGCGGGTGGCGGCGGGGGCGCCATCCGGGCGGTCGGCGGGACGTCCGGCCCGCCGGGCTGCAGCGCACCCTCGCTCCCGGGCACGACCGTCGCCGTGGTGGTGGGTGACCGGGGATCCATGGGGATGGGACAGGCCCCGATGCAGGCCGACCTGGTGGCCTCACCCACGTCGGTGCCGGCGGGCGAGGTCTCCTTCGTCGTGGCCAACTCCGGGGCCCACGTCCACGAGCTCGTCGTCCTGCCGCTGCCGGCGGGCGGACCCGGCACCCGGACGACCGCCACCGACGGGACGGTCGACGAGTCGCAGAGCCCGGGCGAGGCCTCCCGGACCTGTGGGGCGGGCACCGGTGCGGGCATCGATCCGGGGACCACCGGTTGGGTGACGGTCACGCTGACCCCCGGGCGCTACGAACTGGTGTGCAACCAGCCCTGGCACTACGCCGCCGGGATGTTCGACGTCCTGACCGTGACCTGACGGAACGGGACCGTGCGCGGCGCACCGCCCCACCGGAGCACAGGCGCTACCGCTCGCTCAGTGCCCGTGGCGGCGGGCACCCAGCCAGGTGAAGGGCTGCTCGACGCCCGACGGGGTGACGTGCACCTCGCGGCGGCGGGCCACCACGTCGAACCCTGCGCCGAGTACGGTCGCCAGTGCGTCGTCGTCGTAGCGGGTGACCGGGAGCCCCGAACAGTACGCGGGACCGTCGGGGGCGAACGTGGCGAGCACGACCGCCCCGCCCGGGGCCACCGCCCGTTCCAGGGTGTCGCGGTAGGTCGTCACGTCCACCCCCGACAGGAAGTGGAACACGGCCCGGTCGTGCCACAGGTCGTAGCGCCGGGCCGGTACCCACGTCCGGACGTCGGCCGCCACCCAGGTCACCGGCGCGTCCCCACCGAGCCGTGCCCGGGCGACGGCCAGGGCAGGTTCGGCGATGTCGAGGACGGTCACATCGGTGAACCCCCGCGCCACCAGCCGGTCCACCAGCACCGAGGCCCCGCCGCCGACGTCGACGACACTGTTGCGCGGGTTCACACCCAGCTCGTCGAGCAGCTCCAACGACACCGAGGGCTCGGACTGGAACCAGCTCACCGTGTCGGCGGGCCGCGAGGCGTAGACGTCCGACCAGTGCCGGGCCGCGTCGGTGGGAACGTCCTCGTCCACGCCGCCACGCTAGTGGGGCGCCCGGACCGCGCCCGGGCCGCGGACGCCGGCCCCGTGCGGGCCACCGGCCCGGCGTGCGCCCCGGTCCCGCCCGCTCCGGCGTCGAGGTCCCTCCCCGGGCGCTACGATGGGCCGATACTCCTAGGGGGTACCGGTATGGCGAAGCGCGCGACGACCAGCGGACGGACGGGACCGGACGCAGGGGCGGCGGTACCGCCGCCCGGCTACAGCCACGAGAACGACCAGGTCCTGAATCGCCTGAGGCGCATCGAGGGCCAGGTCCGCGGACTGCAGCGCATGGTCGAGGAGGACCGGTACTGCATCGACATCCTCGGGCAGGTGTCGGCCGCCACGTCGGCGCTGCAGTCGGTGGCCCTGCTCCTGCTCGACGAGCACCTGGCCCACTGCGTCACCGACGCCGTACGGGCCGGGGGCGCAGAGGCGGACGCCAAGCTGTCGGAGGCGTCGGCCGCCATCGCCCGCATGGTGCGGACGTGATCGGAGCCGTGCTCGCCGCCGTCCCGGTGCTCACCGACGTGGCCCGCAGCCTGCGCGAAGGCTTCTTCATGTTCTGGGAGACCCTGTGGCCGCTCGTCCTGGGGTTCACCCTGTCGGGCGCGGTCCAGGCGTTCGTCTCCCGCGAGTCGATGCAGAAGAAGATGGGCGACCACGGTCCGGCTTCCATCGCCCGGGCCAGCGGCTACGGCATGGTCTCGTCGTCGTGCTCGTACGCCGCGTCCGCCATGTCCAAGTCGCTGTTCGTCAAGGGTGCGGACTTCGTGGCTTCCACGGTCTTCATGTTCGCCTCGACCAATCTGGTGGTCGAGCTCGGCATCGTGCTCGTCGTACTCATGGGCTGGCAGTTCGCGGTGGCCGAGTTCGTCGGCGGAGCCATCATGATCGTGCTGATGGCACTCCTCGGCGGTCTGTGGTTCCGGGGTCGCACCATCGCCCGGGCGCGCCAGCGCCTGGGGTCCGAGTCGGCGGCCGGTCACGGGCACCGACCCGAGGAGAACACCGAGCTCCAGCACCAGCCGTGGCGCACCAAGCTGCGCAGCCGGGGTGGGTGGGCCGACGCCGCCACCTACACGATGGCCGACCTGACCATGCTCCGTCGGGAACTGGTGATCGGCTACACGGTCGCCGGGTTCCTCGCCGTACTCGTCCCCACCGACGTGTGGAACGCGGTCTTCCTCCAGGGGCACGGCTTCTGGACCAGCCTCGAGAACGTCATCGTCGGACCGTTCATCGCCATCATCAGCTTCGTCTGCTCGATCGGCAACGTACCGCTGGCCGCCGCGCTCTGGCACGGCGGGATCTCCTTCGGTGGGGTGATCTCGTTCATCTTCGCCGACCTGATCGCCTTCCCCCTGCTGCTCATCTACCGGCGCTACTACGGCACCCGGATGACGCTCCGGATGCTGACCCTGTTCTGGGCCGTCATGTCCACCGCCGGCCTCCTCACCGAGGGCATCTTCTGGAGCCTCGGCGTCATCCCCACGACGCGCCCGAGCACGGTGGCGCCGGCCCACTTCGAGTGGAACTACACGACCTACCTCAACATCGCGTTCCTCGCCCTGTTCGGGCTCCTCTACTGGGTCTACCGCAACCGGGAGCGCCTCGGCGGTGGCAGCGGGTACGCGCTCGACCCCGTGTGCGGCATGCAGGTGCAGACCGCCAACGCGCCGGCCTCCGTACCGCACGACGGGCACACCGTGTACTTCTGCTCGGACCACTGCCGGATCCGCTTCGAGGCCGACCCCGCTCGGTACGCCCGGACGACGCCGTCGGTCGACGTGCAGGGATCGGCGGCGAACGTGGACCCCGTGTGCGGGATGACCGTGGACCCGGCACACGCGGGTGCCCACCTCGTCCACGACGGTGCCGACGTCTGGTTCTGCTGCCAGGGATGCGCCGACACCTTCGCGGCCGACCCCGACCACGCGCCGGCGGCGACGGCCGCCACCGGCGCACCGGTGGCCGTGCCGATGGGGCGCCGCCACCCGGCCACGTCCCCCGGATCGGGCACTCCCCCGCCGCCGCACGTGGACCCCGTGTGCGGGATGACCGTGGACCCGGCACACGCGGGTGCCCACCTCGTCCACGACGGTGCCGACGTCTGGTTCTGCTGCCAGGGATGCGCCGACACCTTCGCGGCCGACCCCGGGGCCTTCCGGGCCGGCGCCACCCGCTGACCACCCGGCCGGCCCGCCGGCCCCCGACCCGGCTACCGCTCGAGCTGGCCCACCCCGTCGGTGACGATCCGTTCGAAGCGCCCGGGATCGCACTCGAATTGCGAGTCCGGAACCGGCCAGTGCACGACCAGCTCGGTGATGCCGAGGCGCCCGAACCGGCCGGCCATGTCCACGAAGGCGTCCACCGAGGCCAGGGGCCGCTCCTCGGAGAACCCGTCCAGGAGGACCCGCTCCAGCGACGCCGCGTCCCGGCCGCGGGCGTCGAGCACGGCGTCGAGGTCGCGCATCTGGCCGGCCACGGCGGCCTCGGTGGAGGTGGAGCCGCCGTCGGGCGACGCACCCAGCGTCACCCAGCCCTGGCCGAATTCGGCGGTCACCGCCATCGCCCTCGGGCCCATGGCCGACACCACGAACGGCGGCCGTGGCACCGACAGCGGGGCCGGCCGCCGGACGACCTCGTGGGCCGGGTAGTACCGGCCCGCCTCGGTGGTCTCGTCCCGGGTCAGGAGCTGGTCCAGCCGCTCCACGAACTCGGCGAACCGCGCCGAGCGCTCCCGGGTGTCCCACACCGGCCCGCCGAGCGCTCCGGCGTCGAACCCCGTGCCACCCGATCCGACGCCCACCACGAGACGACCGCGGGACACGTCGTCGAGGCTCAGCAGCACCTTGGCCAGGGGCACCGGGTGGCGGAAGTTCGGCGACGTCACCATCGGCCCGAGGCGGATCGAGGACGTGACCACCGAGGCGGCGGCCAGGGTGGTCATGGCGTCGAACCACGGGCCGCCGCGGAACGCCCGCCAGCTGAGGTGGTCGTAGGTGTAGGCGGCGTGGAGCCCGAGTTCCTCGGCGCGCACCCACGTCGACCGGGCCCGCTCCCACCGCTCGTACGGCAGGATGACGGTGCTGACCTTCACGCGCCGAGACTACCCAATCCGGCGTCCGGGTCAGAGCTGGTCGACGTAGGTGTCGGTGCCCACAACCGTCCTCAGGAACGGTGCGGCCAGCAGGAGGGTGGCCGACCCGTCGCCCTCCACGGCCTCGGTGTACGCCCGCACGCGCTCGACGGCCTCGCCGACGTCCCCGGCGACGAAGAGGAGCTGCACCAGCCGGTCGGTCCCCCCGGCCGGCGATCCGAGGTCCATCGGGGCGTCACGGTCGCCCTCGTCGGGTACCGACGGGACCCACGAGGAGGCGATCTCGACCGGAGACCCGGCGAGGAGGCCGGGGAGCCGCCCGGCGGCCAGCACCTCGTGGAGTTCGCGCCCCGTCCCCTCCGACGCGTCCCACCACAGGACGATCATGGCGTCGTACCCCCGGTCGAGTGCCAGCTCCACCGGGACCGGGTCGTCGTCGCGGTAGGCGGCGCCGACGAAGTGGAAGGTCGACGTGTGGACGTGGGTGCGCTCGGCGAACCCCCGGCCGTGGGCGTAGAGGTCGCGCACCTGGTGGATCGACCACTCGGCGAAGTGCTCGTGGTGGTGGCCCCGCTCCACCCAGTAGACGGCCACGTAGCTGCCGGCGTCGGTGGGTCGGGCGATCGGGCTCTCGGCCGGCCACCGCAGGTCCTTCAACGGCCGGGTGGCCACCCACCGGCTCCCGGCGAACAGCCACGGTCCGACCATGCAGCCGCCGTAGAAGTGGTCCCGCTCGTACCAGCGGTTGTAGGCCCGCTCGAACCCGGGTGCCGGCTCGACCAGCGTGAGCAGCATGCTGCCCACCTTGACCGGGTAGTCGTCGACCCCGCCGACGTCGAGTGGATAGGCCATGACGGTCCTCCCGTGGTCTCGCGGTGGCCCCGGTGCGGGCCCCCTCCGCCGACGAGCCTGCCACGGTGACGGCCGGACGTCGGACATCGAGGCCAGGTCCCGGGTCACCGCCCGGTACGCCACCGCCCCCGGACGGCGCGCCACCCCGTCGGCCGCGTCGCGTCGACCGCTTCGAGCCGCTCGGCCCGCAGGGCCAGCTCCTCGAAGTCGTCGAGCGGTTCGAGCTCGGCCACCGTCCCGACGGGCGCGTCGTCCGCTGCCAGCGCCCACCCGAGGAGCAGGTCGGCCAGTGCCGTGTTGCGGGCCAGTACCGGGCCGTGCAGGTACGTGCCGAGGACCCGGCCGGACCACGCACCTTCGGTACCGTCGCCTCCGCCGTTCCCGACACCGCGCACCACCCGGGCCAGCGGGCGGGCGCCCGGGCCCACGACCGACACGCCGCCGTGGTTCTCGAACCCGGTCAGCCGGGGCAGCCGCCGGCCCCCGGCGGCACGGGGGGCGTCGGGGGCCGGTGTGGCCACCAGCTCCCCCACCGCCCGGACGCCGGTGCCCTTGCGCGTGGTGAGGTCGATCAGGCCGAGCCCGTCGTGGGGCCGGTCCGACGCGTCCGGGAACGACCGGCCGAGCAGCTGGAAGCCGGCGCAGACCCCGAGCACGACCGCTCCCTCCCCGACCCGTCGGGCCAGGGTGCCGTCTTCGGCGAGCGACGTGGCGGCGCGGACCTGGGGGCCGTCCTCACCGCCACCGATCGCATAGACGTCGGCCCCGGGCAGCGGCCGGTCCGAGGGAGCCTGCACCAGTTCGGCGTCGAATCCGCGCCAGCGGGCCCGCCGGGCCAGGATCAGGCCGTTCCCGCCGTCGCCGTAGGTGCCGAGCAGGTCCGGGTAGACCACGCAGACCGTCAGGCGCCGCCGCCCCGGACGGCTCACCGCGCCCGCCGGAGATCGGCGAAGGCGGTGTAGTTGCCGAGGAACTCGGCACCCGCCCCCGGACCGGCGCACCCGAGGGCGTGATCGAGCGCGGCCAGCGGCCCGTCGACCACGTCGTGGCTCACCTCGGCGTAGCGGAGCCGCACGGCGAGGTCGAGTCGCCGGTCCCCGGTCGCCACCACCGGCCGGCCGGCCAGGCGCTCGAAGGGGACGTCCCATAGCCAGCTGGTGTCGAGCCCGTCGGCCGTGCGCGCGTTCACGGACAGGACGACCGGGGTCGCCCGGTCGGGGGCCTCGTCCAGCAGGTCGAAGACGGCCGTCCACCCGGCCGGGTTCTTGGCCAGGAGCAGTCGGACCGGCCCGCCCGCCCGGGTCATCGTGGAGAACCGGCCGGCCACCTCGGTCACCGCGGCCAGGCGCCCGAGCACGAGGTCCACGTCCGCCGGGCCCCCGTCCGGTCCGCGGTCCGCCGGTGCCGCCGACAGTGCCAGCGCGGCGACGGCGGCCATACCGGCGTTGGCCCGGTTGAACTGGCCGGGCAGGGCGATGCGGATCCGGTGCCGGGTCCCGTCGGCCAGCACGAGTTCGTCACCGACCACCTCGGCATCGAGCCCGGGACGGGTGAAGTCGCAGCGGTCGCAGGCCCACCGGCCGTCGTCGGGGAACGCGATCCGCCCGCCACAGGCCGGGCAGCCCACGGCGTCGTCGTGCCAGACCTGGCCGGCACCCACCCACCGCACCTCGGGTGCCGTGCCGGCGGCGAACGCCACCATCGGGTCGTCCGCGTTGGCCACCACGACGGTGCCGCGCCCACCCGGCCGCGGCGCCGGCACCCGGCCCAGTGCGGCGCGCCACCGTTCGACCAGCATCCGTACCTCGGCGATCCGGTCGAGCTGGTCCCGGGACAGGTTCAGGAGGACGACCACCTCCGGGTGGGTGTCGTCGAGGAGCCGGCCCAGGTAGCCCTCGTCGACCTCCAGCACCGCCGTCGGGACGTCGGGAGCGCCCGCCAGGGCGGCGACGTGGCCGGCCGGCATGTTGGCACCCGTCTCGTTGCTGACGACCGGGTTGGCGCCCCCGGGGCCGGCCAGCGCGGCGGCCAGGAGCCGTGTGGTGGTCGTCTTGCCGTTGGTGCCCGACACCAGCGCCACCCGCCGCCCGGTGGCCAGGGTGCCCAGCAGACCGGGGTCGAGGGCGAGGCCGACCCGCCCCCCGGCCACCGTGCCGCTCCCCCGCCCGAGCGCCCGCGACAGCCCGTTGACGGCGGCCACGGCGGCGCACGCCGCGGCGGCGCGCACACCGGCGCGGCCCGACGGCCGCGTCCCCGACGGGATCGTCACGCCGGGGGTCGGGTGGCGGCCAGTTCCTCGTCGGTCGGCACGTGCACCTCCCGCGCCTCGGGCGGCAGGAGGTCGACCACGGCGTCCATCAGGGCGACGGTGTCGGCCACCGCGTCGGTACCCCCGAGGTCGACCGGGGGCCCCACGGTCACGGTCACCCGCGGCGGGTGCTGCAGGTTGGCCACGTTCGGCACCTTCGACGACCGCGGCCACACGCGTTCGGTCCCCCACAGCCCGATGGGGACGACCGGGGCGCCGGTGGAGGCCGCCAGCCGGGCCGCACCCGTCTTGCCGGACAGCACCGGGTCGAAGAAGGCCGCGCCCCGGGGGATGGTTCCCTGGGGCAGGACGATGACGACCTCTCCGGCCCGCAGCGCGGCCGTGGCCCGCTCCATCGACGCGCCCGGTGCCGTGTCGCGGTCGACGGGGATCCCCCCGAGCGCCCGGGCCAGGTGCCCGACCACCGGCGCGTCGAAGAGCTCCTGCTTCCCGAGGAACCGGACCGGCCGGTGGATCTTCGCGGCCACCAGCGCCAGGGCGGCCACGTCGAAGTAGCTGCGGTGGTTCGACACCAGGATCACCGGACCGGTCGACGGGACGTGCTCGACCCCGTTGACGGTGAACCGGGCGTAGGGGAACGACTCCGGTCGCACGAAGGGCCGCAGCAGGTGGTACGGCTCGAACCCGGCGACGTTCGGGACCCCCGGCGGCCGGTCCCAGTACTCGAGGGGCCACCGGCGGGCGACGGCCACGGCGGCCAGCCGAGGATCGGCGTTCAGCGGATGGGGGTGGCCCACCGCGCAGAGGACGGGGACGTCGTACACGCTGTCGGAGTAGGCGTGGCAGTCGGCCAGGTCGACGGCGTTGGAGGACGCCCACTCCTCGACCTTGTCCCGCTTGCCCCTGCCCCAGGCGAACCGACCGACGAGGCGTCCCGTGTAGGTACCGTCGACCTCCTCGTAGCGGGTGGCGATCACGTCGTCGAAGTCGAGCGCCCGGGCGAGCGGGAGCACCAGGTCGAGCGGGGACGTCGTGGCCAGCACCACGAGCCGGCCCTCGGCCCGGTGGGCGCCGAGCGCCTCGAGCGCCCACGGCTGGACCAGGTCGGTCAGGGCGTCGACGGCCGACTCGCCGGCCCGCCGTACCGCGTCGGCCGAGCGCCCCTTCATCAGCCGGGCCGCGGCCCGGGCCAGTCCCATGAAGGCCGCCGTCTCGCCGAACGTGTTGTAGAAGCCGTAGAGGAGGTGCTCGCCGGGGAGCGACCGCCCGGCGGGCAGGACGCCCTCGGCCACCATGGCGGCCTGCAGGATCGGTCCGCTGGCCGAACGGATCAGGGTGCGGTCCAGGTCGACGAAGACGGCACCGGTGGCGTCGGTCATCCCCTCAACCTACCGCCGCCCGTCGCGGCCCGGTAGTGCCGCGCCGCCGGTTGCGACACCGGACCCCCACCCGTGGGGACGACCGTTCCCGGGCCGGGGGACTCCGGATCCGCCCCCGGACGCGGCAAAGGGACCACCGGGGGGGAGAGGTGGTCCCTTCGCACTGACGCAACTAGGAAAGGAGGGGGATTCCTATGTCCTGTGGTTGCAGGAGCAAATGTATAACAGCCGCGAGCAATCAGTCAACCAGTTTGTCTAGATACCTGATATCGTCTGATGCGATGGAACTCCGACACCTGCAGGCGCTGACCGCCATCAGCGACCACGGGACCTTCTCGGCGGCGGCCGACCACCTCGGCACGGTGCAGTCCAACATCTCCGCGCACGTGGCCCGGCTGGAGAAGGAGCTCGGTGCACCGCTCATCGACCGGTCCGACGGCCGGCTCACCGAGGAGGGGACCGTCGTGGTCGCCCGGGCACGCAGGATCCTCTCGGAGCTCGACGCGCTCCTGTCCGACGTCGCCGCCTGCAAGGACGAGGTGACGGGCACCGTCCGGGTCGGCATGATCGGCACGACGGCCCGCTGGCTGGTCCCGCGGTTGATGGACGCCGTGGTCCAGCGTCACCCGAAGCTCCGCCTCATCATCGTCGAGGGGACCACCACCGGGCTCGAGCCCCAGCTCGCCAACGGCCAGCTCGACGTGGCCGTCCTCCACCTGCCCGTCACCGGTCGCGACCTGGTGACCCGGCTCCTGTTCGAGGAGGACCTGATGCTGGTGGTCCCCGAGGGGCACGCCCTGGCCGGCGCGGACCGCCCGCTCACCCTCGACGACCTGGCCGACCTCGAGCTCCTGCTGCCGCTGCCGGGCACCTCGTACCGCGACGAGCTCGACGCCCTGACCCGCCCGCTCGGCATCACCCTGCTCCCCGCCGCCGAGATCGACGGCCTCCGCCTCATCGCCTCCCTCACCTTCGAGGGATACGGCCCGGCCATCCTTCCGGCCACGGCCATCCCGGCGATCCTGCGGGACCGGTTCCGTCCCGTGCCCATCACCGGGCTCCCCCGGCGCCGGGTCGGGGTGGCCCAGCGCAGCCGGGGCCTCCCCTCCGCCCCCACCCGTGCCCTCATCGACCTGCTCCGCACCACCGTGGCCCAGCCCGAGGGCCGACCCCGGGGCCTCCACCTCCCCGCCTGACCGGCGCCCGCGCCGACGCCCGGCGGTGGTCAGTTGTGGGCCGGGTCCTCCGGGTAGCCCGACACCAGTGCCAGCGCACCGCCCTGGCGACGGAGCACGCGGCGCCACAGGCCCTCCGGGTCGGCCGAGATGGGGTCCCTGGCCTCGGCCGGCACGACGTACCACGAGCCCTCGGCGATCTCGTCCTCGAGCTGGCCCGTCTCCCAGCCCGCATAGCCGGAGAACAGACGGGCCCCCACGATCGATCCGGCGTACGGTGCCGGGTCGGCGTTGAGGTCCACCGTCCCCACCGGACGCTCGTCGTCCACCAGCAGCCGCCACCCGACCGGGCACCCCGGCGCGTCCGCCGCCGCCAGTCCCCGCCCGGCCAGGCGGACGAGGCCGATGACCGAGTTGCGTGCCACCGGCCCTCCGGTGAACAGCTCGGCGGGGGCCGTGGCCAGGCCGTGCCACCGGGGCAGGAGCTGGCCGACGGCCACGCCGCCCGGCCGGTCGATGACCACGCCGAGGGCACCCCCCACGCCGTGGTCCAGCACCAGTACGACCCGTCGGGAGAAGTTCGGGTCCCCGATGGCCGGCGTCGCCACCAGGAGGTGGCCGGCCAGGGCGTCGGGCGCGGGATCGCCCCCGTAGGGGTCGAACTCACGGAACGGGTCGATCGGCACGCCCCGATGATGGCGCACGACGACCGGGCCGGCACACCGGGCCGGTGGCCCGGGGACCGCCGCCGGGAACGCGTGGCGCGCCCGCCACCGTGAATGGCGCGGCGGCGCCGCGTCGGTGAGGCTGTCCCCCATGGCACTCGTCTCCGTCTCCACCGCGGCGCCGCACGTCCGCGTCCTCACCCTCGACAACCCGGCCCGGCTGAACTCGATGTCGTTCGCCCTCGTGACGGACCTCTACGGGGCGATCGCCGCGGTGGCCGCCGACAACGACTGCCGGGTGGTAGTGCTCACCGGCGCCGGTCGGGCCTTCTGCTCGGGCCTCGAACTCGAGCACGCCGGGCTCCCTCCCGGAACCGAGGACCTCGGGCGCCACCGCATGGGCCTGCGTGCCATGGAGTACATGGGCGGGATCGTGCCCGCGCTGCGCAACATGCCCCAACCGGTGATCGCCGCCGTCAAGGGTCCCGCCTACGGCGGCGGGATGTGCCTGAGCCTGGGGGCCGACATCCGCCTGGCCGGCCGGTCGGCGGTGTTCTGCGGTGCCGGCATCACCAACGGGCTCACCGGGTGCGAACTCGGGGTCAGCTGGCTCCTCCCCCGTGCCGTCGGCACGTCGCGGTCCAACGAGATCCTCCTGACGGGGCGGAAGGTCGACGCCGAGGAGGCGGAGCGGATCGGACTCGTCTCGCAGGTGACGGAGGACGACGCGGTACTCGACCGGGCCGTGGCCATGGCGCGTGACATGACCGCCCTCAGCCCGCTCGGCCTGACCCTGACCAAGGACACCCTGTGGGGAGCGCTGGAGGTCGGGAGCCTCCAGACGGCCGTCGACCTGGAGAACCGGACCCAGCTGCTGGCGGGGTTCACCGGCAACCTCGACGAGGCCGCCGCCGCCTTCAAGGAGAAGCGGCGCCCGGTCTACACGGAGTAGCGGCCGTGGCCAAGGCCCGGCGGGGTCGACGTCCCCACCGCCGTCCCCGCGACCCCGGTGCCGCCGGCGGACAGCGGGAGCACTGGCGGGCCGACGGTGCCCCCAAGGTCGCCTACGGGTCGGCCGACGAGGCCAACCGGGCGACGCTGCAGGCACGCCTGGAGCACGGCGTGGACCTCGACGCCTACTCGTGCGGCGTCTGCGGTCGGTGGCACCTGGCCAATCGCCGGACGTGACCGGTCGCCGTACTGTACCGTCCGGACGGTAGAGTACGGTCGTGCCCCCGACCCCCGCCCCGTCGACCCGGACCCGACCCGCGCCCCGCGACGGCGCCGCCACCAAGCGGCGCATCCTCGACGCGTCCGAGCGGGTGGTGCTGCGCGACGGCGTCGGCCACCTCACGCTCGAGGCCGCCGCCTCCGAGGCCGGCCTGTCCAAGGGCGGCGTCCTCTACCACTTCCCCACCCGCGACGGCCTCGTGGCGGCCATGGTGGCGCGCATCATCGAACAGTTCGACGCCGACATCGCCTCCTACCTCCCCGAGCCGGGCACTCCCGAGGCCTCGCTGCCCGGTGCCTACGCGCGTGCCTACGTGCGGGCGACCCTCGAGCCGGTCACCCCGGGTGAGGAACGCCTGGGCGCCGCCCTCCTGGCGGCCGCCGCGGCCGAGCCGGAGCTGGTCGTCCCGCTCCAGGAGGCGGCCGCCCGCTGGCAGGCCCGGCTGGTCGACGACGGGCTCGACCCCACCCGGGCCACGCTCGTCCGGCTGGCCTGCGACGGCCTGTGGCTGTGCGGGCTGTTCGGGCTGGCCGCTCCGGACGGGGTGCTGCTGGCCTCGGTGGGCGCCACCCTCGAGCAGATGGCCGGGGTGCCGTCGTGACGCGCCGCCGCGACCCGCTGCCGGTCGCCACCGGGAGCGACCCCTCGGCGGCACTGATCCGCACCCTGACGGTCGCCGTCTTCCTGCTCTGGCTGGGCTCGACCTCGATCATCCCCATGCTCCCCGTCTACATCCGCCACCTGGGCGGGACCGACTCGCTGGCCGGCCTCGTGATGGCGTCGTTCTTCGCCGCCGGCGTGCTGTTCCAGTACCCGGTGGGCAAGGTGGCCGACCGCATCGGGCGCAAGCCGGTGCTGCTCGCCGGACTCGCCGTCTACGCCGCCGCCAGCTTCGCCTTCCTGCTCCCGATCGCACCGGCGACCGCCATCGTGCTGCGGGGGCTGCAGGGCCTCGGCGCCGGTGCCGCGGCGGTCGCCTCGCTGGCCATGGTGTCCGGCGCGGTCGCCGTCGAGCGCCGCGGCCGGGCGTTCGCCTCCATCTTCAGCGCCGAGATCGCCGGCATGGCCGTCGGCCCGCTCATCGGGTCGATCGTCGGAGCCCACCACATGTGGGTCATGTTCCTGGCTTCGGGGGTCGTGGCCTGCGCCGCGGCCGTCCCCGCGGCCCGGATCATGGAGCCGGCCGGCGAGGCGGCCCTGCGGGCGGCGCGCACCGGCGCGGACGGGACCGTGGACCGGCTCGCCCCGCTGCGGTGGAGCCGGTCGATGTCCGGCGCGCTGATCGCCGCGGGCGCCCTCGGGCTCACGACCGGCGTCTACGACATCTGCTGGACCCTGCTCCTCGTGTCGCGGGGGGCGACCAGCTGGGAGATCGGCGTGTCGTGGACCCTGTTCGCGGTGCCCTTCGTGATCGCCGCCCGACCGAGCGGCTGGCTGGCCGACCACGTGGACCGGCGCCTCCTGGTGCTGGGCGGCCTGGGCATGGCGGCGGCCTTCTGCGCCTCCTACCCCTTCATCCACCGGGTCCCGGCCCTGATGGTGCTCGGCGGCACCGAGGCCCTCGGGTTCGCCGCCGCCATGCCCGCCCTGCAGTCCCTGCTGACCCAGGGGTCCGAGCCGTCCGAGGTCGGCCGGATCCAGGGGATGTTCGGCACCACGCAGACGGCGCTGACGGCGGTCTCGGCCGCCGTGGCCGGCGCCGCCTTCGCCGTCGGGCCGTGGCTGCCCTTCGTGTCGGCCGCCGCCCTGACCTCGGCCGCCCTGGTGGCCGCCGCCCTGGTGTGGCGCGGAGTACCCGGGCGCGTCCACGCCGCGCTGCACGCCGTGCCCGTCGTGGCCCCGGCCGCCGGGGACGGGCCGACCGCCGTCGCCCCCCGCCCGGCGGCCACCCCACCGGGCGCGGATCAGCCGGCGGTGGGCGTCAGCACCGAGGTGCAGTAGGCGCAGCGGGTGGCGGCGTCGGGCACCTTGGACAGGCACTCGGGGCACTCGCGGACCGGCTCCTCGGCGGGCGTACGTCCGAGCCGGGCCATCAGGGCGTTGACCGGCTTGATGACCAGGAAGAAGATGACGGCCGCCACGATCACGAAGTTGAGCAGCTGGGTGAGCACCCTGCCGTAGTAGATCTTCGACCCGTTGACGGTCCAGTGCATGCCGTTGAACTGGGTGGCGCCTCCGAAGACGGCCTTGATGAACGGCGTGAGCACGTCGACCGTCAGGGCCGTGACCACGGCGGTGAACGCGGCTCCGATGACCACGGCCACCGCCAGGTCGAGCATGTTCCCCCGCAGCAGGAACTCCTTGAACTCCTTGACCATCGACGCACCTCCCGCGTTCGCCCGGCGGGCGCCGGACGGCGCCCGCAACCGACTGTAGGCGGGGCCCGGCCGGCGGCGTCCGCCTCGGGCCGGTCGAACGGTCTGCCGGTCGCTCAGGCGAGTCCCGGGTGGACCTCGGCCGTCCACCGCCCGGTCATCTCCACCTGGCACACGAGGGTGGCCGCCCGCAGCAGCCAGTCGACCACCGCGGCGTTGTCGGCGTCGGCCGGCACCTCGGCGACGAGGCCCCGACGGGGATGGTCCTGGGTGATCCGCCACCCGTCGGGAACGGGCAGGCCCAGGTCGTGCAGCCGCCGTGCCACCCGGGGACCCGCGGCGTGCTGCAGGCCGACGGTGGTCGGCCTGGTCGCCCGCCCGGCCTGGTTCCGCCCCGGCATCCACGTGACCACGGGGACCTGGTGGGTCGAGCCGCCGAGGAAGGCGAACGGGCCCGGTGCGTCCGGCTGGTGCTCCTCGTCGATGACCGGCTGGAGGTTGATCCACCCGGTCCCGCCCGCCTGGACCAGCGACATCCTGGCCAGCAGCTCGGTGTCGCCGTGGGCGACGAACCCGAACTCGACGGGTCGGCTCCGGCTCACGTCGGCCGGCTCACGTCTGCAGGTCCCCCACCGCGGCGGCGAGGGCCTCCAGCTCGGCCCGCCACGAGTCGGGGCGGACCAGGGGACGCACGACGAATTTGGAGAACCCGACCTCGAGGAAGGACTCCAGGAACCCGCGCAGGGCGTCGAGGCCGGCGGGCACCACCGCTGCCGGGTCGACCCCCCTGCGGGCCCGGCCGAGGGCCGACAGCAGCGCCGGGTCGAGCGGGCCCGGGGCGTAGGCGAGGGAGACCCCGAAGTGCTCGGGGCTGATGGCCCGCCCGGCGGCGACGGCCGCCTCGTCGACGGCCACCCTGCCGGCGGCGACCTCGTCCGGGGTGCAGGCGGACGGGAGCCACCCGTCGGCGAAGCGGCCGCAGCGCTCGAGCGCGGCGGGCACCATGCCACCCGTCCAGAACTCGAGCGGGTCCTGGACGGGGAGCGGTGCCAGGGTGACGCCGTCGAACTCCCCCACGGGGCCGTGGTGGTCGACCGTCTCCCCCGCCCACAGGCGGCGCAGGAGGGGGAAGGCCTCCTCCATGCGGGCGCCCTTGTGCGGGGCGGGGACACCCACGGCACCCGACTCGGGTGCCCGGGCCAGGCCGGGGACGAAGGTCACGAGGAGCCGTCCGCCCGCGATCCGGTCGAGGGTGGCCAGCTGCTTCGCCACCCGGACCACGTTGCGGCCGGGCAGCAGCATGGTCGTCCCGAGCTTCAGGCGGGGGTTGCGGGCGGCCGCGTAGGCGAGCGCCACGAGCGGGTCCGGGATGGGTGCCGTGAGCACCTCGGGAAGCCACAGGGAGTCGAACCCCAGGGCGTCGAGGTCGTCCACCAGCGCGCCCAGCTCGGACGGGTCGCCGGTGAGCGGTCCCGTCCCGACCCCGATGCGGACCTTCACCCGGCCGCCAGGGGTGGGCCGTCGAACCGGTCGACGGTGGCGAACTCCTCGACGGGGGCACGCCGGAGCCGGGTCGGCTGCTTGACCGGGTGCCCGAGGGCGAGGAGACCGGCGACCGTGTGGGTGTCGGGGACGCCCAGCAGCTCGGTGACGGCCCGCTCGTCGCGCACCACCATGGTGGTCATCACCCCGGCCAGCCCCTCGGTCCGGGCGGCCAGCAGGATGCTCCAGGCGAAGGGGTAGATCGAGGCCCCCCCGACCAGGGTGTAGTGGCCGCAGTCCCGGTCCACGGTGGCCAGGCGGGTGAGGTCGGCGAGCAGGACGAGCATGACCGGGACCTCGTCGAGGTGCTCGGCGAACCCGCCGGGACCGGCCGCCGCCGCAGCCGCGATCTCGCCCGCGGCCGCCACCGAGGAGGCCTCCAACGCGCGGTCCGTCACGACCGCCCACGGGGTCAGGCCGGCCGACACCTGGGCGAGGTACTCGTACCACCCGGGGAGGTAGACGTCGCGCAGTGCCCGCCGGGTTGCCGGGTCGCGTACCACGACGACCCGCCACGCCTGGCGGTTGCCGCCGTTGGGTGCGAACCGGGCGGTCTCGAGGAGCCGGTAGACGGTGGCGTCGTCGACGGGGTCGTCGGTGTACTCGCGTACGGCGCCCGTGGTGCGGAGCGCCTCGCCCAGGTCCACGGCCGTCCCCGGGTCAGAGGAGCTCGAGGACGGCGTCGGCCGCGCTCACCGTGAGACCGGGCCCGGGCTCGACCTGCAGCGCGGTGACCACGCCGTCCTCGATCACCATGGCGTACCGCTGGGACCGGGTACCGAGACCGAAGCCGCTCCCGTCCATCTCGAGCCCCACCGCTTCGGCAAACGCACCGTTGCCGTCGGCCAGCATCAGGACGGCGTCGCCCACGTTCTGCGAGTCGCCCCACGCACTCATGACGAACGGGTCGTTGACGGCGATGCAGGCCACGGTGTCGACGCCCTTGGCGACCAGGTCGTCGTGGCGGATCACGTAGCTCGGCAGGTGGTAGTCGGAGCAGGTCGGCGTGAACGCTCCGGGCACCGCGAAGAGGACGACCTTGCCGGTGCCGAGCACGTCGGCGGTCTGGACGTGGGTCGGCGCGCCGGCCACGGTCGTCATGACCTGGACGTCGGGGATCCGGTCTCCTACGGCGATGCTCATGGTCGGACTCCTGGGGGATCGGTCCCCGACGGTCCCGGGGGGCCGGTCGACGGGGAGGCGGTGGGCACGGCGGGGTCGCCGTTGCACGCAGCATACGGTTCGCCGGCCGGGACCGGTCACCACGGGACGAGCGGACCCTCGTCGGCCGGCGGGCCGCCGGCCCCGACCCCCGGTCGCCCGGGACCGGCCCACGCGAGGATGCCGGCGCCCACGGCGAACGCCGCGGCCGATCCGGCGAACAGTCCCAGCTCGGCCGCGGTCACCAACGGCGGATCGTGCACGAAGGCCCGCTCGGCGATCAGCAGCGGCACCGTGAACCCGATCCCGGCCACCGCCGCACCGCCGGCGAGATGGCGCCACCGCACGCCGTCGGGCAGCCGGCCCGGGCCGAACCGGACGACGAGGAGGCAGGCCAGGGTGATCCCGCCGAGCTTGCCGGCCACGCGTGCGAGGCCGACGCCGGCGAACACCGGCAGCGCACCCGCCGCGCCGAGCATCCCGGAGTGGAAGGTGATGCCCGCGTTGGCCACCGCGAACAGCGGGAGCACGGCGAAGGCGGACCACGGTGCCACCCGGGCCTCGAGCGTGGCGGCGGGGTCGACGGTGCGGTGGCCCCGGCGGCGCTCCACCCGGCCCGACGCGGCCCGCGTGCCGGGGACGAGCAGGCCGGCGACCACCCCGGCCAGGGCCGGCTCGACCCCCCCGGCGGCGAGCAGGACCCACAGCACGGCCCCCCCGGCCAGGACCACGGCCGTGGACACCCGGGTGGTCCGGCGCAGGAAGACCAGGACCGCGACCGCGCCGGCGGCGGCGACGAGTGCCGGGACGTAGCTCCGCGACGAGTAGAAGACGGCCAGCACCACGACCGAGCCGATGTCGTCGGCCACCGCGAGGGTGAGCAGGACGACCCGGAGCCCGGAGGGGACCCGCCGGCCCAGCAGGGCCAGTGCACCGAGGGCGAAGGCGATGTCGGTGGCCATCGGGATGCCCCATCCGGGCGCCCCCGGTCCCCCGTGGACGACGGCGGCGTAGACGACACCCGCCCCGGCCATCCCCCCGAGCGCCCCGGCCACGGGGACGACGGCGGTCCGGACGTCGGCAAGGTCGCCGTGACGCCGCTCGCGCCCGATCTCCAGGCCCACGACGAGGAAGAACACGGCCATGAGGCCCCCGTTCACCCAGTCGCGCACGGTGGTGAAGTCCTGGAAGGCGCGGCCCCCCAGGTGGGTGGGGTGGAGCCACGTCGACGCGTAGGTGGACGACCACGGTCCGTTCGCCCAGGCCAGGGCGACGGCCACGGCGAGCACCAGGACCCAGCTGCCGGCCACGTCGGACCGCACCATGCGACCCAGCACGCCGCCCCGGTAGGGATGGTCCGATCGACTCACCGCGGCGCGCTCACGTGCCCAGGGTACCGAGCCCGGGACCGCTCCCCGGGGAGCCGGCGGGGCCTCCGCCGGTCAGATCTCGGCGAGGACCGTCCGGCCGAACGACTCGATGGCCGCCAGCTGCGCGTCCCGGGTGTCACCGGGCAGGGCGACGCTCACCCAGTCGACACCGAGGGACGCCAGCTCGCCGATGGACGCCACGACGCGTCCCTCGTCGACCGGCCCGGCCCCCATCGACAGCCCTTCGGGGATGAAGCACACGGTGAGCGGCTCCGTCCGGCCCACCCGGTCCGCGTGGGCGCGGGCGTACTCGAGGGCCACGGCCAGGTCGGCGGCCGACTCGAGCGGGGCCGTACGGGTCCGTCCGGCGATCCGCGCCGGGTTGGGGAAGGGGCTCCAGCCGTCGGCCGACTCGACCGCCCGTCGGATGGCCCGTCGGCTGTTCCCCCCGATCCACAGCGGTGGCCGGGGACGCTGGCGGGGCCGGGGGAGCATGGTGTTGCCCGGGGCGCGGTAGCCGGAGCCCTCGAAGGTGACGCTCGACCCGGTCCAGGCCGCCGACAGCGCGGCGAGCGCCTCGTCCATGCGGTCGTTGCGCTCGGAGAACGGTGCACCCAGTGCCTCGAACTCGGGCTCCAGGTAGCCCGCGCCCAGCCCGACCACGGTGCGGCCCCCGCTCAGCACGTCGAGCGTGGCGATCCCCTTGGCCGCCAGGAACGGGTTGCGGTAGGCGAGCACGAAGAGGTTGGTGTGCAGGAGCACGCGCGAGGTGGCGGCCGCCGCGAAGGAGAGCGCGACGAGCGGGTCGAGGGCGTGGTGGCCACCGTGGGCCAGCCAGTCGTCCCCCGGGAACGGGTGGTCGGTCGTGTAGACGGCCCCGAAGCCGGCGGCCTCGGCGGCCGAGGCCAGCTCGCCGATGGCGCCGGGGGCGAGGAACTCCTCGCCGCAGTCGACCCGGTGCGTGGGCAGCCCGTAGGACACGCGCACGGCGCTACCCGGCCCCGACCAGGTCGCCGAGGAACGCCGGCAGGCGCGAGGGACGCCCCGTCGGGTCGACGGCGCCGTGCACGGTCACCGCCGTGGCCCGGGCCTCTCCCCCGACCTCCAGCAGGTAGCCGACCTGGAAGGTGGTCCGGGTCAGGCCGTCCACCAGCACGTGGACGTGCACCTCGTCGTCGAACCGGAGGGGGCGGCGGTGCCGGACGTAGAGCTCGAGCACGGCGAAGTCGACACCGTCCGGCCCCGTGCGGACCGCCTCGTAGGGGAACCCGGCGCCGCGCAGCATGGCCGCACGGGCCTCCTCCAGGTAGGCCGGATAGGCGCCGTGGTGGATGATGCCCATGGCGTCCGTTTCGGCGAACCGGGTCCGCAGCACGTGCACGAAGCGGTACGCCGAGGCGTCCAGCGACGGCTGCAAAGAGAGGCGCACGACGGGGAGGCTACCGCCCGCCCGCCGCGGACTCCGGCTGGTTCCACTCGATCCAGCCGGTCCCCGTACGCCCGTCGTCGGCGGTGAACCGGGCCATGGCGCGGGGGAACCGGCTCACCCGGCCGTCGGTCGAGGTGAAGAGCAGGGGACCGAAGTCCACGGGCTCGACGGCCAGGTCGAGTCCGACCGGATCGATCCGGGCCCGGGCGGACGACGGGAGACCCTCGTCGCCGAGCACCTCGGTGACGTCGAGTCCCGTGACGGGAACGACGGACCCGTCGGGGTGCTGGACGTAGCCGAAGGGGATCCGGGAGCCCGGGATCCGGATGTCGGCCCCGTGGACGCGCGTCCCGTCGTCGAGCCGCCCGGCGAACCAGCACCAGGTGAAGGCCCACCAGTCGCGCACACCCCACGAGTGGTCACGCTGGCCGTGGCCCTCGACGGCCAGTCGCTCGCCGCCGACGGTGACCGTGCCGCCGACCAGGCAGGGGATCTCGTACCGGGTGGTGACGTCGTAGTGGTACGGGACACCGTCGGTGCTCCATGCCAGGTCGAGGTCGAGCGTGGTGGGGGTGCCGGCGGCACCCCGGTACACGTCGGCCGGGTCGTCGTGCAGTGCGGCCGGCACCGACGCCATCAGCTGGAACGTGTCGAGCGGCCGGTCGACCACGCCGTCGAAGGCGTACCCCGCGGCCTCCACGGCGAGGCCCGGCCGCGCCGCCACCGGGAGGTCGTAGGCGGTCGACGCCAGCAGTGGCCGGTCCGGGCCCACGACCGTCGTCGTCCACCACGTCACCCCCAGATTGGGACAGAGCCCGATGCGGGCGTAGCCGGACACGGTGCCGTCGTGGGACACGAAGTCGAGGTAGTGCGACTCGTTCCACAGCGGGTCGCCGGACGGGTCGTGGCGCCCCTCGTCGGTCGGGTCGACGGCGTGGGGGTTCCGGTCGGTCATGGCGTGCTCCTCGTCGCGTCGGGCCGGGGCCGACCCTGTCGGCCGCAGGCCCCCGGTGGTACCTTGGGTCTAGCAGGCATCCCCCCGGACGGCGGGCCGGACCTGCACCGGAGGGCCACGCCTCCCCATGACCGGCAGCCGACGTGCCCTGATCGTGATCGCCGCCTGCGCCGCACTCGGCGCGCTGAGCGTCGCGGGTGGGGACCGGGCAGCAGCCGCCGGGTCCGGGGTGTCGGTCGTCCCGGCCCCCGTGCCCGCGTTCAACGGCGACGCGCCCGACCCCGACGTGGTCTTCGACCCGTCGGTCGGGGTGGGCGGCACGTACTTCGCCTTCTCGACGGGGACGACACTCGCCGGCTACCTCCAGGTCCTGTGCGACCCGGCCTCGACGCCCGGGGCGCCGGCCACCGGGTGGGCGCCCTGCCCGGGCTACCCCTTCGGACCGTCCGCACTGCCGCTCCTGCCGGCGTGGGAGGAGCCGGGCACCCAGAACGCCCCCGGGGTCTTCCGGTGGAACGGCAGGTGGATCCTCTTCTACACCGCCGCCCAGTACCCCAGCCGGGGGACACGGGGCAGAACTGCCTCTCGGTGGCCACCTCGACCGGCCTCTCCCTGCTGAGCCCGCTGTTCCTCGACCAGTCCACCGCCCCCCTGCTGTGCGACACCGCCCTCGGCGGTGCCATCGACCCGTCGCCGTTCGTCGACCCCGCCACCGGCGCGCCGTACCTGATCTGGAAGTCGAACGACGGGGGCTCCACCCAGCCGGCCCGACTGTGGTCCCAGATGCTCGGCCCCGACGGGACCACGCTGGTCGGCCAGCCCCACCTGCTGCAGGTCCAGGACTCGGTGGGCTACCCGTTCGAGGCGACGATCGAGAACCCCCAGATGGTCGATGCCGACGGCACGTACTTCCTCCTCTTCTCCACCGGCACCTGGGACAGCACGTCCTACGGCGAGACGGCCGTCGAGTGCGCGGGGCCGCTCGGGCCGTGCGACGGTCCCGTCGAGGGACCGTTCCTCACCTCGTACGGCGCCGCGGCCGGGCCGGGGGGCGGCATGTTCTTCCAGGACGCGTCGGGAGCCTGGTACCTGGCCTATGCGGCGTGGTCCCCGGGATGCACCGACTACAGCTGCGGTGGGGCGCGGCGCCTGTTCGTGGCGCCGGCCACGCTCGCGCCGTACCCGCTGGCGCCGCCGGCCACCGGGATCGCCCCGCTGCCCGACGGACGGGGCTACTGGCTGGTCGACGCGTTCGGCGGGGTCTCGGCCCACGGGTCCGCCGCCCTCCACGGTTCGATGCTCGGATCGCCGCTCAACGCACCGATCGAGCACCTCGTCCCGACGCCGGACGGGAACGGGTACTGGCTGGTGGCGTCCGACGGGGGCATCTTCGCGTTCGGGGACGCCCGGTTCTTCGGCTCGATGGGTGGGCGGCCGCTCAACGCTCCGGTGGTCGACCTCGCACCCACCCCGGACGGGAACGGGTACTGGCTGGTGGCGTCGGACGGGGGGGTGTTCGCCTTCGGGGACGCCGTGTTCCGGGGGTCGATGGGCGGGTCCCGGCTCAACCGACCCGTCGTCGGGATCGCCGCCGACCCCGCCACCGGCGGGTACTGGCTGGTGGCGTCGGACGGGGGGGTGTTCGCCTTCGGTGCACCGTTCGAGGGCTCCACCGGGTCGCTCACGCTGGCCCGGCCGGTCAACGGGATGGCGGCCACGGCGGACGGACGGGGCTACTGGTTCGTGGCCTCCGACGGCGGGGTGTTCGCCTTCGGGGACGCCCCCTTCCGCGGGTCGGCCGGGGGACTGGCACTGGCCGCTCCGATCGTCGGCATGGCGGCCGACACGGCCACCGACGGGTACTGGCTCGTCGGCGAGGACGGAGGGGTGTTCGCCTACGGGGCGCCGTTCGCCGGCGCCGACTGAGGACCGGGGTCGCCGTCCGGCAGGGTGTAGGAGTTCTCGAATTCGTCCTGGAGCACGATGGCCACCCGGGTCGTGGTGTCGACCACCAGTTCCTCCTCGAGGACACGGACTCGGTAGGTCCACCCCTCCGGCAGGGACAGGCGCTCGCCGAGCGAGTGGAGGCTCTCCTCGTCCGTCGCCGGGTCGACCCCGACGCAGTAGGCCTGCATGACGTAGGCGAGCCCGGTCGGGTCCACCAGCTCGTAGACCGGCCGACCGGCGTCGAAGAAGAACACCGCCCCGCGGTCCACCCGCACCTGGGTGTACGGCGACGTGCCCGGCGAGTCGCCCAGGTCGACGACGGCGAGTCGGCGCATCAGGAGCCCGTTGAACTCGCGCAGCACCGGCTCCCGGGCGTCGACCTTCGCCCCCATGCCGTCCAGCACCCAGTACCGGGGTCCGTTCAATTTGACCAGGACGGCGCCGGTCTCCTCGGCGATGGCGCCGGCGTCGAGGCCGTCCCACAGGTCCTGGGGGCAGTCGTTGAGGAACTGGGTGCCGAACACCTCCGCCTCGAAGCGACCGTCGCGGTGGAAGGCGGCGATCACCTCCCCGTACCGGACGCCCCGCACGTCGTCGATGAGCCGCGGTGTGTCGCTCGCCATGGTCTCGGGCCTCCCCGTGTCGTCTCCGCCGCCTGTGGACGGTCCCCCGAACTATAGACAGTTCTACTGTCACTTTCCTGTCCGGGTAGGGCGGGCGGGACCGGGCCGGGTCCGGCACCGGCCCCGATAGCTTGGCCCCCATGTCCGGAGCACCCCGTTGAGCGGGCCCGTCGGGTGACGTTCCCCCGGCCGTGGCGCAGCCGCGCCGACCTCGAGGCGGCACCCCCGGCCCAGCTGGCGCAGTCCGACGACGCCCAGATCGACGCCGACCTCCCGTACACCCCGGGATCGGCCCGTGCCGCGCTGAGCCACCGGCCGTTCCGGTCCGTGTGGCTCGGGACCTTCGCGTCGAACATCGGCACGTGGATGCAGAACGTCGCCCTCGGCGTGTTCGCCTACCAACTCACCCACTCGGCCACCTACGTGGCCCTGCTCGGCTTCGCCCAACTCGGGCCCCTGTTCCTCCTGTCCATGGTCGGCGGGGCGTTGGCCGACGTCGTCGACCGCCGGCGTCTGCTCATCGCCTGCCAGGTGGAGCAGCTCGTCTTCTCCCTCGCCCTCGCCTGGGCCGCCTCGCGTGCCCATCCGTCGACCGGCCTGGTGTTCCTGTGCGTCCTGGCCGTCGGGATCGGCAACGCCCTCAACGCGCCCGCATTCACCGCCGTCCTGCCCACGCTGGTTCCCCGGCGGGACCTGCCGGGGGCCGTCTCGCTGCAGTCGGTGCAGATGAACCTGTCCCGCGTGATCGGACCGGCCGTCGGCGGGCTCCTCCTCCCCTGGGTGGCCGCGTGGGGCATCTTCGTCCTCAACGCCGCCACCTACGGGTTCGCCATCTACGTCGTCGCCGCGGTGTCCCTCCCCCGCCGGCACGCCACCACGTCCGCCGCGGGAGGCTCGGGGGTGCGGCGGGTGCTGGGCGGACTGGCCGTGGCCCGGCGCGACCCCCTGGTGCGGTACTGCCTGGTGACCATCTTCTCCATCTCCTTCTTCTGCCTGCCCTTCATCGGCCTGATGCCGGTCGTGGCGGCGCGGGACCTGCACATCAACCCGGCCGGCGCCGTGTACGGCGGGCTGTACGCGCTGTTCGGACTGGGCGCGGCACTGGGCGCCATCTCGGTGGGGACGGTCTTCGTGGCACTCCCCCGCACCCTCCTCGTCCGGCTCGGGCTCCTCGGGTTCGGGTGCGCGCTGGCGGTCTTCGGGCTCCTCGGCGAGATCTGGATCGCCTACCCGGTGGTCCTCGCCGTCGGGTTCGCCTACTTCGTGACCGTCACGTCGCTGTCGACGGCGCTCCAGGCCCACATCGCCGACGAGATCCGGGGGCGAGTCATGGCGCTGTGGATCATGGGCTTCGGCGGTACGGTCCCGCTCGGGCTGCTGCTGGGCGGTGCGCTGGCCACGGCGACCTCGGTGCGCGACGTGGTGGTGGGCGGGGCGGTCGTCGCGCTCGCCCTCGGCGTGCTCGCCTGGGTGCGCGCCCCCTCGGTCGACGGGGTGCCGTCGGGGGCCTGAGCACGGGCCCGGATCGTCACGGCCCCGCCGGGCGGTGGACCGTCCGGGGGTCCCGGCCGTCGTGCCGGCTACGTCGCGAGATCGCGGCGCTCGAAGCCGAGCACGGCGAGACCGACCAGCGCCGCGGCGACGAGCGCGGGTACCAGCAGATGGCCGAGGTGGAAGCCGCTCGAGAGGGGGTCGGTCCCGAGCGCGTGGTACCAGAGGGACGCGGACTCGACGGGTCGGAGCCAGCCGACGAGCTGGGCCAGCGTGGAGAGGAGGTACGTCGCCACGGCGAGCACCGTGGCGGCCCCCCGGGCCACCCCCCGGGAGCCCGTCGCCGCCCCGGTGGCGAGGGCGAGCGTGCCGAACGCCAGGGCGAACAGTCCCGAACCGAGCACCACGGCGGTCAGGGGAGCCCAGCCGACGTGGAGACGGAAGGCCGGCCCGAGGAGACCGAGTGCGAGTTCGAGCCCGGCCGCCAGGAGGGTGACGCCGGTCGCCAGTGCGAGCCACTTCTCCGTCACCACGCGCCGGCGGGACACGGGGTTGGCGAGGAGGAGGTCGATCGTCCTCCGCTCCTCCTCCCCGGCGATCAGGTCCGACCCCCAGAGGATGGCGAAGATGGCCAGGAGCAGCGGCGCCATGAACGAGAAGACCTCGGAACGCAGGTACCCGGGGCCCGTCGTGTAGTCGGAGAGGCTGAACAGCTTCTTCAGGGCGTCCGGATACGCGTCGAGGAGCTTGGAGAACGCCTTGTTGCCGCTGACCGTGGGGTACATGGCGAGCATCACGACGGAGAATCCGACCAGTCCGACGAGCCATCCCACGATCGACCGCCGCTCCTCGCTCATCGAGCGCTCGTAGATGGAGTGCATCGTGGCCGGTCGCCGCCGCCTAGTCACGGGACTGCTCGTAGAACGAGAGGAAGAGCTCCTCGAGCGTCGGTTCCCGGATCGAGAGATCGACGAGCTCGACGTCGGCCAGCGCCTGCACGGTCGGGCGGAGGGAGCCCGAGACGTCCAGGTGGAGCCGGTGATCGACCACCTCGCACGCGCTCACCCCGGGCAGCGTGGCGAACCGGTCCTCGGACACGGGCGAGGCGAAGGTGGCGTCGACGAGGTGCATGGCCCGCCGGCGGAGCTCCGACACCCGCTCGACGGCGATCAGCCGACCGTCCCGGATGAGCCCCACCCGATCCGCCACCTGGCCGACCTCGGCCAGGACGTGGGACGAGAGGAAGACGGTTCGGCCCTCGTCGACGGCGCGCCGGACCTCGGCGTGCACCTGCTGCTGGACGATCGGGTCCAGGCCGGACGTCGGCTCGTCGAGGAGCAGCAGCTCGGGGTCCCCCGCGAAGGCGGACACGAGCGCGACCTTCTGCCGGTTCCCCTTCGACAGCTTGCGCATGGGTCGGTCCAGCTCGAGCTCCAGCCGTTCCGCCTGGACGGCGATCGCGGACCAGTCCCGCAGGCCACGCAGGTACCCGAAGTGGGTCAGCATCTCCCGGGCCGTGAACCGGTCGTACAGGGAGAGCTCGCCCGGGACGTACCCGATGCGGCGGTGGATCCGGACGCTGTCGGCCCGCGCATCCATCCCGAAGACCCGGATCCGTCCGGCGTCCGGTCGGATGAGGTCGAGCAGCATGCGGATGACCGTGGTCTTGCCCGCCCCGTTGGGTCCGAGGAATCCGAACACCTCCCCCGGCCCGACGGACAGTGTCACGTCGTCGACGCCGGCACCGGTCCGGTAGTGCTTGGTGACCCCCTCCAGGGCGATCGTCGGATCCACGCCGTCTCCCGTCGTCTCCTCGATGTCGGCACCATCCTCGCGCCCGGGACGCACCGACGGTGGCTCGTCGGGCCGGGAGGCGTGCGCTGTCCGGTCGGACGTGGCCTCATGGCCCCGTGACGGATCCGACCGACGCCCTGGCTGCACGGACGGGTCGTCGCCGGGTTGGCGACGTCCGAGGGGCTCCGGCACCGGCGCGAGTCGGCGCCGCACCCCGGGGCGAGGTGACGCCGCGGTCCCCGGTAGATCTCCATCGAGTTGCAACACGACCGAAGCCGTCGCTTCACGTCGTCCGGCTTGAATTGCCGCATGCACTCGACCCTGACCCACCCCCCGGGCACCGGGCTCCCCTGCACGGTGCACCCGACGGCCGTGGAGGCCGTCGACCACCTGAGGCGTGCCCGGGCCTGCCTGGAGCGACTGTCACTCGGCGGGCTGTCGCCGGACCCCGGGGCGGACTTCCCCCACCTGGAGGCCGCCACCCGGTCGATCCACGGGGCGCTCCTCTCCCTCGACGCGTGCACCTGGGAGCGGCAGTACTGATACCCGCTCCGTCCCGCCCCCCGGGCACTACCGGACCCCGCCACCGAGGGACACCAGGGCACGGTGCAGGTCGCTGCTGGCCTCGTCGAGCCGGACGTCCACCGGGCCGGCGCCGACGACGGTGCCGCGTGCCTTCAGACGGTTGACGGCGACGGCCGCCTCCTCCAGAGCGACGACGGCGGCCTGGCGCTCGGCCACCGAGGCCCCGACGGGCGGGGCGTCGTCGCGGTGCGGCGCCGTGGGTCCGGGCCGTGGGTTCCGCACCCGTGCCGGCCGGTGCTCGCGGATGCTGACCAGCAGCACGGGTGCCACCGCGATCACGATCGCCAGGAGCATGAGGGGGACGGTGATGAGGAATGCGGTCGACATGTGCGGTCCGTGGGCTTCGCGGGTTCGGCCCACGTTCTCCCTTCCCCTGCACCCTCGCCTCCGCACCTAACGCCACGATGAACTGCGGGTGAGAGTGCTCTCACCCGTTCGGGCTGCCCGGGCGCTCCCGACGACCCCCTCGTGCCGGCCGGGAACACCGCCGATCCCGCGGCCTCGGCCGCCCGCGCACCCGTGCGCGGTCCGGACCGGTTCGTCAGCCGGGTGCCGATCCCGGCCCGGTGGCGGTGCTCGCGGTTCCGGCGTCGGGGGGCGCGCCACCGGTGGTGCCGGTGGTGTCGGCGCCGCTCGTCCCCGTGCCGTCCCCCGTCGACCCCGTACCGCTCGTCGTCGCCGGTCCGGTGGAGCCACCGGTGACGTCGGAACCGCCGTCACCCGACGACCCCGGACCCCCACCGGTCCCGTCCGGCCCACCGGTCCCGGCGGTGCCGCCCGGGACCCCGGTGGACCCGCCCGACGGGCCCGACGGACCCTCGGCGGGGCCGGCGTCGGCACCGCCGGACGCAGCGGGCGACCCGACCGGACCCTCCGGAGTGGCGTCGGGGCCCGACGGTGGGGCCGTGGTCCCCTGACCCGGGGACGGCGCCGGGCCCGGGCCGGGTCCGGCGCCGGTCCCTGTTCCCGGAGCGACCGTGGGGCCCGACGGGACCGCCGTCGTCCCGTGCTCCGCCGGACCGGTGGAGCGGCGGAGCGCGGCGTCCGCCCGCGCCAGCAGGCGGTCGGCCTCGGGCTCCACCCGGGCGCGGTCGGTCGTCGTCAGGGCGGCGAGGTCCGCACGGACCGCTCCGGCGCCCGTCCGGATGGCGGCCGTGTCGTCGTCCCCGAGGGCGCGCCGGAGGTCGTCCATCGCCCCCCGGGTGGCCTCGAGGGCCGGGGACGACACCGGCAGACCGATGGCGACGGCGATCCGGCGCGCGGGACCGGGCAGGGTGTCGGTGGCCACCCCGGCGGCCGCGACACCACCGGTGGCCAGGACCGCCGCGGCCACCAGGACCGTGACCGGGTGCCGCACCCGGCGCAGTGCGGTGGACCGGGACCGACCGGTGCGGCCGGAGCGCTCCGTCGGTACGACTCCGGCGAGCAGCCCGTCGGCGGACGGCACGCCGAAGCGGGACGCCAGCACGGCACGGAGCGCGGACAGCTCCGCCGGACCGGGACCGACCGCCGAGGGGGCGAGCGAGGAGCGCAGCGCGTCGAGGAGGCGGTCGTCGTCGGGTCGCGCCGTCACCGGACCACCCCCTCGCGCTCGGCCAGGAGTCCGCGGAGCCGGTCGAGTGCCCGGGCCTGGGCCATCCGCACCGCCCCCGGTCTCATCCCCAGCACCGAGGCGACCTCGTCCGAACCCAGTCCCGCCACCACCCGGAGCTCGAGGAGTTCCCGGTCCTTGTCCGCCAGTCGGGCGAAGGCCTCCTTGACGGCCTGCTGCTCCTCGTCGAGGACGATCCCGTCGAGCGCCGGGGGCTCCTCGATCGGTCGCAGGACGGGCAGGTCCCGCCGCCGGTAGGTGCGCCGCTGCTGGTCGATCACGACGTGGCGCAGGATCCCGAACAGCCACGCTTCGGGCCCGGGGGCCCGCGCCGCCATCCGGTCGACGGTCGCCACGGCGCGGGACATCGCCTCGGACACTGCGTCCCGAGCATCCTCCACCGTCCCCAACCGTCGGTCCGCGTAGGCCAGCATCGCGGGGTACACCCGTCCGTAGAGCGCCTCCCATGCGGTGGCGTCACCGGCGGCGAGCCGAGCGACCTCACCTGCATGATCGGCAGACTGTTCCAACTCGCTGGTCCCATCGCTCCTGTGGTCGCCGCGTCACACCGGGATCGGATCGTGCGATCCGGGCGCGGGCGCACCCCCGTGTTCCGGGTACCCCGTCATCGGCTCGCGACCCGCACTCCTTGACCGCTCCGCAACCGTTCCGTGGCCACACCGCGTGCGCCATCGGGAACCGGCCGGACGGCCCGGGCCACCACCAAGCACTCGCCACGCCCATGAATTGCCACGTTGTGGAGTTCTTCGGCCACGAAGTGTGACGCGCGGCACCTGTCGACGATGGAGGGGTCGACGCACGCACCGCCCGCCGACGACCAGGAGATCGACGCCATGCCCCGCAGACGCCTCGCCACCCTCAGCTCCGCCGCATTCCTCGGATTCGGGCTGGCCATCACCCCGGCCGCGCTCGCCGCCGCCGCCACCGCACCGCCCGCCAGCACCACCTCGACGACGGCACCGGCCGCCCCGGTGGTGTCCTCGGCGGCCGGCACGTTCACGGTGACGCTGCCGGGCGTCGGGAGCCTGAGCTTCGGCGTCGACCCGACCAGCGGCGCCCTCACCGGACTGACGGTGGCCCCGGTCGACGGCTCCGGCTTCACGGCCGGGACACCGGCGCTCACCGAGGAGGGCGTCTCGATCACCTTCACCTCGGGAACGGGATCCACCGTGCTCCAGGTCGAGGTCCACCCGAGTTCGACCGGTCCGGTGGTGACCGCCGAGGTCGACACCGCCGGGGGTGCGGGTGCCGGCTCCGGACCGGGCGAAGGGCCCGGCGGCACCCCACCGGGCGGCACCCCACCGGGTGACGTCCGCCAGAATCCGGAGGGCAGCGGCGACGGGCAACCGGGCACCACGCCGCCGTCGACGGTCCCCGAGCGACCCACGCCGGAGACCCCCGATCCCGCCACCGCCGTCCGCAGCGGGTCGGAGGGTGACGGCGCCACCACCACGACGACCGCGCCGGGCGGCAGCGGCCCGGGCGACGGGCGGTCGGGCAGCGACACCGCGGACGCCCCGGGCGGATCGTCCGACACCGGCCAGACCGGTACGGGCGGCGGTGCCCCGGGCTCCGGCAACGGGGGCTGAGCCACCCGTGACGGACACCGACAGGAACCTGCGACCGGGTCCCGGGAGCCTCGCCGGCTCCCGGGGGCGCCCGGTCCGGACCCGGGCGACGGCCGCGGCGGCGCTCGGGGTGCTCGCCGTGGCGCTGGCCGCCTGCGGCAGCTCGTCGGCGTCGGCGATCCCGAGCCGGACGGTCCCCGTCCGGCTGGCGGCACCGCCGGCCCCCACCGGCGCCGCCCGCCAGCTGCAGGACGCAGCCGGGGCGATGATCCGGGCGACGGACTTCACCCTGGCGGGCAAGGTGTCCGCCGGTGGGGCGACCACACAGCTCGCCGGTCAGTTCCAGTCCCCGGACATCGTGGAACTGACGGTGACCCCGGCCACGGGCGCTCCTGTGACGGTGCTCTTCGCCGGCACCACGTCCTACTTGAAGGCTCCGGACGGGACGTGGCAGAACCACCTCACCGGCGCGGCCGGCGCCGCGGATCCGCGCGTGGCCTTCGCCGTGCTCGACAAGGCCACGAACATCACGGTGACGTCGTCGGTCGGCGGCAGCACGTCCTACGGGTTCACCCTGCCGCCCGCGGTCGCCTCGTCGATCGTCCAGGGCTCCCGCTCCGGGGGCACGCCGGCACTCGTGGGCACCGCCGTGGTGACGTCGGGTGCGATCAGCGAGCTGACCCTCGAATCCGGTGCGTCACCGGCCACGTTCGCGGCAGACATCCACTACACGGCGGTGGGCTCGAGCCCGCCCGTGGCGCTGCCGCCCGGCGTGTGACGGTCCGGGTGGGGTGGTCGGGCAGGCCACCGCACGCCCGGACCCCGTTCCGCCGGCGCAGCGGATCAGCCCACGGCCCTCGGGCGACCACTGCCGCGACCCGTCCGGTCGAGGAGGACGCCGTCGTCACTCAGGGACGTGGCAACGGATCCACCGATCGGTACGCGACGAACAGGCTGCGGTCCAATTGCTCGATGTAGTCGTCGGTGACGTTGTTCCGGACGAAGTCGAACTGTTCGTAGACGGGGGAGAATCCTGCGTCCCGCAACGCCTGGATCAGGTGCCGCTTCTCGATCCAGAACGAACGGTGGTTTCCGTACGATGCCCAGAGTCGCCGCTCGACGCTCTCGTCGTCCTCACCCTCCGGGTACTCCGGGTACCAGCGCCCTACGACGCCTTCGTGCGACGTGAGCGGTGAGAGCCCGTGCCGCTCGACGGTCGTCATCCCGTCCATCGCCTGCGCCGCCGCGAGTTCGTCCGTCGTGGCGAAGTGCGTCTGCAGCAGGAGGATCCGGCGCGTGCATCGGGCGAGGGTCCGCAGGTACGCCGACGGATCGTCGAGATGGTAGAAGAGTCCGGAGCAGTAGACGGCGTCGAACGGCCCGTACCGCTCGACGTTGTGGACGTCGTCCTGGACGAACCGCAGGTTCGGGAGGTTCAGTCGATCGGCGACGTACTCGCACTTCTCGATATTCAGTCTGCGGGCCTCGAGGCCCAGGGCGTCGAAGCCGGCGCGGGCGAACTCCACCGTCCAACCACCCTCCAGGCAACCGAGGTCCACGATCGACCGGCCCTCGACCCGTCCGTCGAACGCGATGTCGAGCGTCCGCAGGAGCGCGACCGCCTGAGGCCGGTCGGCGATGGGCGGGGCCCCGGGAAACGTCTCCTCGCCGCCGGGCAGCCGGATGTTGTGCGCGGTGAATTCCTCCACGCCAGGACACTAACGAACGGAGGGGTTGCGCATTCCGGCACGTGACCCACGGGCACGCGGGACTGGGCCGGTGCGGACGACCCGGCGGGCGGGCGGACGGGGGCGCCTCGCGGCACGACCTCGTGACGCGCCGTCGGCGCACGTCTAGTTGTCCGGCGACGGGACGGCGACGCCGGCGAATCCCAGCAGGTCGGCGATCGTGGCGTGCTCGATCAACCAACGTCCGGCGACCTCCACGGCTCGCCCCTCACGACCGTTCACCATGGGGAACCGTTGTCCGTTGACCTCGACCGAGTACCACACGACGGCTTCGTCGGGACGGAGGAACCGGACATCGTCGACGATCAGGCTGGCCGGGCTGTCGGCGGCACCCGGCACGCGCTTCTGTGCATCCCGGAGCGGTCCCACGAGGCCCCGACCGCTCTGGACGTTGACGAGCGTCACGCCGTCCGTGTCGGCTTCGCTCAGATTGTTGAAGGCGTACTCGATCGCCGCTCTCGCCGTCGCCTCCTCGGCGGGAGGATCGCCGACGGGAACGTGCTTGGCCTTCAGTGCTCGGAGCCGGGCCTCGGGGGTCGGCTGCCCGTGCCGCAGGCGGGTGTTGATGGCCTGTTGGACGGCGTCCGGATCCGCCAGGTCCACACCGGCCATGTCGATTCCGTGCGCTTCGGCCATGCGCACCAACTGGTCGACCCGCCGCTCGACGATGGTCCCGGGGACCGGGAGGTAGGCGAAGTCCCGGTCCGCGACGAGGGGGTCGATCCTGACCTCCGTGAACTCCGTGATGCTGCACGGCGCTCCGTCGATCCGCCCGACGTGGCGGAGCACGATCCCCGCCGCTGCGTCGAACCAGAAGGTGTGGTCGACGCCACCGATCCGCAGGGCGGACATCATGAGGCGTGGTGCCGGATGCCGACCGACGATCGACGCCTCCACCATCATGCAGTCCCGACCGGCGATCTCCCCCTCGGCCGGGTCACCGAACTCCAGTACGCCGAACAGGTGCCGGCCCGGCTCGATCAGGATCCCGAGTTCGGTGTCGCCGAGTGCGGCTTCGTCGCCTGTGAACTCGGTGAGGTGACCCGGGTGTCCGAGCCAGCGGGTGGAGCCGTCGCAGACGTCGACCCGGCGGGAGGACTCCATACGCCACCGATCCGGAAGGGCGAGCGCCACGCGCAGGTGTTCGTCCGTGGCCTGGCCGGGCGGGCCGCCGAACGAGGACCTCATGTACGCAACGTTGCCGTTGCTGCGCCGGGTGACCGCCTCGACGGCGCGGCGGGACCGCTCGTGGTGGGTCCACTTCCAGATCGATCCCGTGAGCGACGACAGGCCGTCGGGGGCACCGTCGATCAGTTCCAGGAGATCACCCTTGCGACCCATGGGACAAGGCTACGGCCGTCGGGGTCGAGGTGCCGTGCGAGCACCCCGCGCCGGCACGGCGGCGGCCCGGATCCGGGTCAGCGGGGGTGGAACCGCAGCCAGTTCGCCACCATCGTCGCCCGCACCTTGCCATCGTGGACGAGCTCCGCGCTCACCACGATGGCCGATGCGGAGACCTCCAGGGGCTCCGCCCGGAGGGACAACGGCGGCCCCAACGGCGTGGGCCGCAAGAAGCGCACATCGAAGCCGGCGGTGATGAACGGCACCGGTGCACCTGCGTCGGCCTCCCAACCGTGACGGTCGGCTTCCCACATCACGACCGCGGCGGTGTGGCAGTCGAGCACCGTCGAGATGATCCCGCCGTTGAGGAAGCCGAATCCGTTGTCGTGTTCGGCGCGGGGTGTGAACGTGGCGACCGTGGTCGGACCGTCCCGGTAGCTGCGCAGGTGGAAGCCCTTCGGGTTGGCATGGCCACACCCGAAGCACGTGATGTCGGGATAGAGGGATTCCTGGATGCTCAGCGGCTGCCCTTCAGCGCTCATCTTCGGCACCGTTCCTCTCGGCCCCACGGATGGACCACGTCGGAACACACCCCCGGTGGTCGGACGACGACGGGCTCCGCCGTCCTCGGAGACGTCCTCGTGCCTGCACCCACCGGTACTCCGTCGACGATCCCTGGACGACCGACTCCGTCGTCGGACCACGGCCCCTCGCGAGCCGCTTCAGGGAAGTCGCAGGAAGGGTCGCGGATCACTGACATACTGCGCGCATGGACAACGAGCAGGTGCGACGTCCCGGGGACGTGCGGACGAGGGTCCGACCTCGATCGGCAGCCACCTCGGCGGACCCCGCCGTGGTCGCCTCGGGGTGCACGGACCTCCGGTCGACGACGCGGAGGCCGGGCGACGTCGACCGTCCGGCTCCCGTGTGGGGCGGGTGATGGAACCGGTCCCGGCGCGCGACGTGGGCGAGGTCCGCTTCGAGGAGACCGTCGACGTGGTCGTCGTCGGTCTGGGCGCTGCGGGCGCCTCGGCGGTCGTGGGGGCACGACAGGCAGGGGCGGACGTACTCGCCGTCGAGCGGAGCGGCGGGCCCGGGGGGACGTCGGCCCACTCCGGAGGTCTGATCTACCTCGGAGGAGGCACGGCCCTCCAGGACGCCTGCGGCTTCCCGGACTCCCCGGACGACATGGCGACGTTCCTCCGGGCCGCACTCGGGCCCGACGTCGACGACGACCGCGTGACCACCTACTGCGAGGGTTCGCCGGACCACTTCGACTGGCTGGTCTCGATCGGCGTGCCGTTCCGGGCGTCGTTCTGCGACGAGCCGAACCGCGAATCGGCGGACGATTCCGGGCTGCTCTTCACCGGGGGTGAGGACACCTATCCCTTCGACGAACTGGCTGCCCCGGTACCGCGCGGACACAAGCCGCAGTACGTCGACTCCGCCGGTGGCTTCCTCATGGAACGGCTCGGCGCGGCCGTGTCGACCAGCGGCGCCCGCGTGGTGGCCGACGCCGGCGCCGAGGCGCTCGTCCTGGACGGCGGGGACGTCGTCGGACTGCTGGTGAGGACCGGGGACGGTCCCCGAGCCATCCGGGCCCGCGGTGGGGTGATCCTGGCCACGGGTGGATTCATCCACGACGAGGCGATGGTCGCCGAGCACTGCCCCCTGGCCCACACCCCGGACCCCGCCTGGCGGATCGGGACCCCGAACGACGACGGGCGCGGGATCCGCATGGCCGCGGGCGCCGGTGCGGCGACGACCCGGCTCGACTCCTTCGAGTGCGCACTGCCGCTCGGGCCGCCCCACCGCCTGGCACGGGGAATCCTCGTCAACCGCGACGGTGAACGGTTCATCAACGAGGACGCCTACACCGGTCGCATCGGGCTGCACGCACTGCGCGACCAGGGAGGCCTGGTCTACATGATCACCGACGACGTGATCCACGAGCCGAATCCGATCGGGCTCCGGATCGGCTACGCCGCCGCCACACCCGAGGAACTCGCCGCCGACCTCGGGATCCCACCGGACGCGCTGGCCCGGACGGTGCGCGGGTACAACGACGCGGCGTCGCGCGGCGACGACCCGGTGTTCCACAAGCGGGCGCCGTTCCTGCAGCCCATCGGTGCACCTCCGGCGAGTGGCATCGGGGCCATCGACCTGCGCGTCGACCACGGCGCGATCTACGCGACCTTCACCCTCGGCGGTGTCGTCACCGACTCCGACGGCGCCGCGCTCGACGGTGGGGGTCGTCGCGTCCCGGGGCTCTACGCCGTCGGCCGGACCGCCGCCAGCCTCGCGGCCCACCACTACGCCAGCGGCATCAGCCTCGGCGACGGCACGTTCTTCGGCCGACGCGCCGGTGACCACGCCGCTTCCCGTGGCCGGGTGGGCCGTCCCTAGCGGGACAGGGCCCGCCACCGGCCGGTGCGGAGGCGTTGCGGAGCGGAACTCGAACGACCCGCCGGACGCCCCCGCCACCGCCGGGGCGGGTCGCCCGGATCACGCCCCGGACGGTGATCGGGATCAGCCGGCGGTCACCGAACGGAGCTCCGCGAGCGACTCGTCCAGGAGTCGTCGGAACGCCGCCGGGTCCTCCTGTCGGACCCAGTCGGCGAACGCCACGTGGAACACCGTCACGCCCGCCTGGGCGGCGAGGACGGCGGCGCCCACGGTTACCCCGCGTTCGACGAGTGCCGCCCCGATGGCACCGGCCAGGTTCTGGAGCTTGATCAGCTCGCGCTCCCGGAGCTCCGGGTTGGCCTCGATGACCGCGGCGCGCGTGCGGGCGAAGTCGTGCCGCCCCCGGAACATCTCGGCCACGGGGTCGAGCCCGGCGGTCACGGCGGCCAGCGGGGTCGCCTCCGGTGGCGCGGCGGCCACCGCCTCGACCCAGAGGCGGACGAGCTCTCCGGATCCGCCGAACAGCACCTCGCGCTTGTCGGAGAAGTACCGGAAGAACGTCCGCTGGGTCAGTCCGGCACGCTCGGCGATCTCCGAGACGGTCGTGGCCTGGTACCCCTGTTCCCCGAACAGTGCGAGTGCGGCCACCATGAGACGACCTGCCGCATCGGGTTTCCAGCGTGACATCTCCGGGTCAGCGTAGTTGATGACAGCACCTGCCATGACCGGGTATGGTGATGGCAGCAACTGACATCCTCTCTCGATCGGAGCCTCCCATGCGCATCTTCGTCACCGGCGCTTCCGGCCACATCGCCTCGGCCGTCATCCCCGAACTCCTCGCCCACGGCCACCAGGTCGTCGGCCTGGCCCGCTCCGACGCCTCGGCCGGAGCCGTGTCCGCGCTCGGCGCCGACGTGCGCCGCGGTGACCTGGATGACCTCGAGGGCCTCCGGGCCGCCGCCGCCGAGGCCGACGGCGTGATCCACCTGGCCTTCAAGCACGAGGCGCTGCGCACCGGCGACTTCCTGGACGCCGTCGACGCGGATCTGGCGGCCACCGAAGCCATGGGCGGGGCGCTGGTCGGCACGGACAAGCCCTACGTGACCACTGGCGGCACCCTGACGCTGGCCATGGCGGGGATCACCGGCCGTCCCGGGACCGAGAAGGACCCGTCGGGCGACGGCCCCCGGGCGGATGCCGCCAACCGCACGATCGCGCTGGCCCGGCGGGGCGTGCGCTCCTCGGTCGTACGGCTCGCTCCCCTGGTCCACAGCGACCTCGACCTGCACGGCTTCACCTCCGCCCTGATCGGCTTCGCCCGGGAGCGCGGCGTCGCCGCCTACATCGCCGAGGGCGCCAACCGCTGGCCCGCGGCCAACACCCGCGACATCGGGCGGCTCTACCGCCTGGCCGTGGAGAAGGGTCCCGCAGGCTCCACGTACCACGGTGTCGGCGATCCGGGGATCCCGTTCAAGGTGATCGCGGAGACGATCGCCGGCGGGCTCGGCATCGGGACCACGAGCATCACCGAGGAGGAGGCACCGCACCACCTCGGCTTCCTCGCCGGCTTCGCCGGTCTGGACAACCCGGTGTCGAACGACGAGACCCGCAAGGTGCTGGGCTGGGAGCCGACCCATCCCGGATGGATCGAGGACGTCCGGTCGGGCCACTACCTCGGGTGAGGGGACGTCCTTGTCGCCGGCGCGGCCGGTGCCGACGGCACGGGACGGATGCGCGGACGCGAAGAAACCCCAGCCTGAGCTGGGGTTTCTTTGGTGGGCCGTGCGGGACTTGAACCCACGACCCCTTGCGTGTCATGCAAGTGCGCTACCAACTGCGCCAACGGCCCGTGGGTGCCGACGTTACCACCCGTCCCCCCACCGGACGCCGGCCGCGCCGTCAGCCGACCCGGGCGGCCTCGGGTGCCATCGTGGCGTCGAGCGCCGACCAGCCGCTGAGCGCCTGCTTGCGCGCGTCCTCGGCGGCGGAGCCGCCCCGGAACCCGAACAGGCGCTTGGCGTAGAGCAGGTAGGCGGCGACCAGGACGTTCAGCACGAAGACGATCACCTTCAACACGCTCACCCGCAGGTAGAGCTCGTAGATCTCGTACGGGATGAGGAGCGTGGTGGCGACGAACGTGAGGTACTCGGCCCACCGCCTGTTGAACCAGAGGCCGACCGCCTCCACCCCCTCGAGGCAGGCGTAGGCCACGCAGATCGCCGCCAGCACGTAGAGGTGGGTCGGCGTGTAGTCGAACGCCTTGCGCAGGTACCCGAGGACGCCCCGGACCCGGGCGGCGGCCGCCCCCGACCCGTTGAGGGCGTCCATGATGTTCTGGTAGTCGGCGTGCAGCGACCTGTTGTGGGTGGCGAAGGTCACGAACGCGAGCGCCAGGAAGAGGAGGACGGCGACGTGGATCGCCCGGTCCACGGCGATGACGCGCAGCACGTACCGGTCGCGCAGGGCGGGTCCCCGCAGCGGCATCTCGATCTCGTGGCGGTCCGGGACCCGCTCCTCGGTGGGCTCGTCGGGGATGGGGACGGCGATCCAGCCGTCGCACCGCAGGCAGCGGCACCACCGCTGCGCGTCGACCTCCCGGACCACGACGGCGTCCGCGGGCGTCACCACGGCGGCGTTCTCGCCGACCAGCTCGTGGCCGTGCCAGGCACAGGTGAGCAGCTCGTACCGGTACTCCGGTCGCTTCCTCCCTGCCATCCCTCCACCCTAGGCTGCACGTGACGACGGACGAGGAGCGCGGCACCATGGGCGACACCACCGACGGCCACCTCCGCGAGATCGACGAACGGGGCTACACGGTCGTCGAGGGCGCGATCGACCCCGACCTGGTCGACGCCCTCGTCGACGACCTCGACCGCCTGGTGCACGACCTCGCCGTGGTCCCGGCGTCGAACGCCTTCGAGGGCACGAGGACCACCCGGGTCTACAACCTGCTGGCCCACGGACCGAACTTCGAGCGGATCCCGGTCCACCCGACGATCCTCCCGATCTGCGAGGGCGTACTCGACCCCGGCCTGCTCGTGTCGTCGCTCTCCTCGATCGCCATCGGCCCCGGTGAGACGGCACAGCCGATCCACGCCGACGACCAGGTCCTCCCCCTCCCCAAGCCCCACCCGGCGACCGTCTGCAACACGATGTGGGCGCTGACCGACTTCACCGAGGCGAACGGCGCCACCCGGGTGATCCCGGGGTCCCACCGCGCCGACCGCTCCCCCGACCTGACCCGCGACTACGACTCGGTCCCCGCCGAGATGCCCCGGGGCAGCGTGCTCGTCTGGCACGGCAGTCTGTGGCACGGCGGCGGCGCCAACACCACGTCGCAGCGGCGGATCGGGATCGCCATGAACTACTGCGCCGGCTACATCCGCCAGCAGGAGAACCAGCAGCTCGGCATCGCCCGGGCGACCGTGGCCCGGTTCCCCCGCCGCCTCCAGGAGCTCGTCGGCTACGGCATCTACCGGGGACTCATCGGCCACATCGACAAGCAGGTGCCCGCCGCCGTCCTCCTCGGTGCCGATGCCGACCCCCGACTGCTGTGGGACCGGGCCACGCCGGCGGACGCGCCCCCCGACTGACGATCCCCACTCCCGGGTCGCCGTCCCGGTCCCCGGTCAGCCGGACGGCCACAGGTCCTCGGGCTCGCGCCCCCGGGTCTCGGGCACGCGCCAGAACAGGACGGCCACCAGGGACACGGGGACGAACGTGACCGCCGCAGCCAGGCCGAACCGGTCGCCGACATCGGCCACGGCACCGAAGACGACAAGTCCGACCGAGGCTCCCAGGACCCCGGCCACCAGGAACCACCCCGCCACCGAGGCCCGCACCCCGGTCGGGAACAGCTCGTTCACCAGCGCGCCGATCGCCGGGGCGAGCACCGAACCGGCCAGGACACCGAGGACGTAGCCGACGACCAGTGCCGTCCGGGTGCCGCTGTAGGCGAGCGTGGCGGCACCGGCGACGCCCACCGTGCCGAGCGCTCCGGTCGGGCGGCGCCCCACCCGGTCGGCCAGCCACCGGCCGAGGAGCAGGCCGATCAGCCCGGTGAGGCCCGCCCCGGCGACCATGGCCGCCGTCGCCACTCCGGACAGGTGGCGCACGTTCTGGGCGTACAGGAAGACGAAGGTGTTGCCCGGACCCGTCACGAACGCCACGGCGAACGCCAGGACCACGAGCACCGCCAGCCGGCCCCGGAACCGGTCCCCCACGGCACCGAGGACCGGCACCGCGTGGTCGCGCACCGCCTCGGCCACGACGAACCGGTCGGGCTCGGTCACCCACCGGGCGATCACCGGCACCAGTGCGAGGGGCACCAGAGCCAGGGCGACGGTCCCCCGGAACCCGAGCGACGACGATGCCAGGCTGTGCACCATGGCGGTGAGCCCGGCCCCGATCCCGTAGCCGGCGGTGACCAGGGCGACCGCCTTGGCCCGGTCGGCCGAGGACGTCTGCTCGGCCGCCACGACCTGGGCCAGCGCACTTGCGGCGCTCAGGAACGGCCGGCCCAGCGCGAACACGGCGACGAACCACCAGTAGCCCGGGCTCACCGCCGATGCGACGGTGACCGCCAGCCCGGTGGTCACGGACACCAGCAGCAGCGACCGACGGCCGAACCGGTCGGCCAGACCGGTGAGCGGGAGCGCCAGGAGCGACGACAGCCGGATGACGGCGAGCCCGACCCCGAGCACCGTCCCCGACAGCCCGGCCTGGTCGGCGATGGTGGCCCCCGGGGTGACCCGACCGAAGGATCGGGCCACGTCACCGAGCGCGGCGACGACACCGAACTGGCCGAAGCCGGCGGCGACCGAGGCGAGCACCAGGCCGACCACCACCCGGGACCGCCACGAGTGGAGGTGGAGCGCGGGAGCCGCGCCGGGACCGGTCGAGGGGAGGTCGGGACCCGGGGGCACGGTCACAGTGTGCCCGAGCCGCCGGTCCCCCCCGTGGTACCGGTGCATCTGGCCCTTGTCTGCACCCGGTGGATCCGTCATGATGGCGAGTCGGAGGGCTCGCGACCAGGACGCAGGCCGGCGGGCCGGAGTCGGGGCACGTGTCGGGTGCAGTGCGGAGGGAGTGTCGGATGACGGACGTCGCACGCGTGACGGGATCCGGGCTGTCCGGAACCGAGTGGACCATGCGCTCGCTCGAGGTGGTCGACGATCCGAAACGACAGCTCGACCGGCTGGTGCCGCTGCTCCACGAGCTCGTCGCCTGGGATCTCGTACGCCGGACCGACGACGGCGACTTCGTGCTCTGCGACGACGTCCAGGAGCGCCTGGCCGTCCTGTCGTCGGATCGCCCCAACCGCGCCGCGCAGGTCTACATCGGGCGGAAGTGCGAGCGCTGCGAGCGGGTGGCGCTCACCCGCATGGTGGACGGGGCCCGGATCTGCTCGACCTGCAACCTGGTCGCCCGGACGGCGTCCGACGCCGTCCCCGACGTCACTCCGGCGTCCCTCAAGGGGACGCGGGGCTTCTTCCACCGGCACCGCCGGGCCAGCTGAACCGCGACGCGCGGACGTTCTAGAGGCGGCGGGCGGAATCGAACCGCCGTACGGGGCTTTGCAGGCCCCTGCCTAAACCACTCGGCCACGCCGCCTGGAGCGCCCGGTGATCCTATCCTCCGGATCGGGATGCTTAGATCTGTCCATGCGGATCGGACTGATCGCCCCACCCTGGACCCCCATTCCCCCGGACCTCTACGGCGGGATCGAGCTCGTCGTCGACCAGCTCGCCCGCGGCCTGCAGGATGCCGGGCACGAGGTCCTGCTGTACACCACCGGGGACTCGACCTGCCCGGTGCCCCGCCAGTGGGTGCTTCCCGTGGCCGAGGGCCAACGCATCGGAATGGCCGTGCCCGAACTGCGCCACGTCATCCACGCCTACGAGGCCGTCCGCGAGTGTGACGTCGTCCACGACCACACGGTCATGGGACCGTTCCACGCCGAGCACTACCCGGGTCTCCCCGTGGCCACGACCATCCACGGACCGTTCAACGAGGAGCTCACCGACCTCTACCGGGTCACCGCCGACCGGGTGCCCCTCGTGGCCATCTCCCACGCCCAGCACCGGGCGGCACCGCAGATCCCGGTGGCGCGGGTGATCCACCACGGCATCGAGGCCTCCCAGTTCCCGATGGGGACCGGCGAGGGCGACGACGAGGGGCCCTACGTGGTGTTCCTCGGCAGGATGGCCGCGGACAAGGGCTGCCACCGGGCGATCCGGGTGGCACGCGCCGCCGGGTTCCGGATCCTGATGGCCGCCAAGATGCGCGAGCCGTGGGAGCGGGACTACTTCACCGAGGAGGTGGAGCCCCTGCTCGGGCCCGACGCCGTCTACCTCGGCGAGGTGTCCCACGAGCGCAAGCTCGAGCTGCTGGCCGGGGCGTCCGCCCTCCTCTTCCCCATCCGGTGGAACGAGCCATTCGGCATGGTGATGATCGAGGCGATGGCCTGCGGCACCCCGGTACTCGCCTTTCCCGAGGGGGCGGCACCCGAGGTGGTCACCGACGGTGTCACCGGCTACCTGTGCGACGACGAGGACGCCATGGTCGAGGCGCTCGGCCGGATCGACCAGCTGGAGCGCGCCGACTGCAGGCTGGCGGTGGAGGGCTACTTCTCGACCCACCGGATGGTCGCCGAGCACATCGAACTGTTCGAGTCGATGGTGGCGGCCGGGGCCTGAACCGGCGACGGCGGGCCGGTACCCGTCGGGCCGGGCCGGCCGGGCGGCTCCGTCAGGACGTCTTCGAGCGGCCGAAGAGGAACCGGACGACCAGGACCGCCAACACGACCAGGGCGGCGAGCTTGGCCAGCGTCCACGCCAGGCTGGCCACCAGGTGGAGCAGCCCGAGCAGGAACCAGCCGCCCACCACGACGGCCAGGACCAGGAGGACCACCCCGGTGGTCGAGAGACCCGGGCCCTTCGTATCGTCAGCCATCGAGCCAGCGTAACCGCCACGCCGCCCGATCCGGCGGCGACCCGGTGGTACGGTCCCCCGATGGGCCTCCGCACCCGACGCCAGGAGCTCATCGACCGGCGCGACCTGCGGGGCGACGACTTCTGCGCGGCCTACTCGGCCGCTGCGGACGAGTGGCTGACCGAACTCTTCGACGCCGCCACCGGAGGCGACGGTCGGGGCATGGCCCTGGTCGCCGTCGGCGGTTACGGACGCGGCGAGCTCTGCCCCTACAGCGACCTCGACGTGGTCCTCGTCCACAAGGGGCGCAAGGACGTCTCGGAGGCCGCCGACCGGATCTGGTACCCGGTGTGGGACGAGGGGATCGCCCTCGACCACAGCGTCCGCCGGCCCACCGAGGTGCTCGACATGGCCGCCGAGGACCTGCGGGTGGCGCTCGGCCTGCTCGACGGGCGGGTCGTCTGCGGCGAGTCCCGCGTGGCCGAGCCCGTGCTGGAGGGGGCGAAGGAGCGGTGGGCCCGCCAGAAGCCGCCGTGGCTCGGGGTGCTGGCGGACAAGGTGGCCGAGCGCCACGCCACCTACGGCGACGTCGGGTTCCTGCTCGAGCCCGACCTCAAGGAGTCCCACGGTGGCCTCCGGGACGTCTCCGCCCTGCTCGCCATGATGGACGCGGTGCCGGTCCTGGCCGACTACGTCGACACCGTCGCCATCGAGGACGCCCGGTCCGTGCTGACCGCCGCCCGGGTCGAGCTGCACCGCCGGGCCGGGCGCGAGCTGAACAAGCTCCTGCTCCAGGAGCAGGAGCAGGTGGCGACGGCCATGGGCCTCGAGGACGCCGACGCCTTGATGCACGTCGTGGCCACCGCCGGCCGCAACGTCGCCTGGGAGTCGGACGATGCCTGGCGACGACGCGGCGCCTGGTCCCGGGCCCAGGGCGTCCGCGGCAGGCGGCGGCGCGACGGGGGGGCGGCCGGCGCCGTGACCCCGGCCGACGGTCGGCCCGGCGTCGGGTCCACCGAGGACGAGGTCGTCCTGCTCGACGACGCCGACGCCGCCGGCGACCCGGCCCTCGCGCTGCGACTGGCGTCGGTCGCCGCCGAGCGCAAGCTGCCCATCTCGCGCGATGCCCTCTACCTCCTCGGCCGCCGTGCCCCCGCCCCCCCGGTGCCCTGGCCGGACGACCTGCGTGCCGTCCTGGTCGGCATCCTCGCCACCGGTCCGCCGGCGATCCCCGCACTGGAGGCGCTGGACCAGCGACTGCTCCTCGAGCGGTACCTCCCCGAGTGGGCGATGGTGCGCAACAAGCCCCAGCGCAATCCGTACCACCGCTTCACCGTCGACCGGCACCTGCTCGAGGCCACGGCCAACGCGGCCACCCTGGCCCACCGTGTCTCGCGCCCGGACCTGCTGCTGCTCGGGACGCTGCTCCACGACATCGGCAAGGGCTTCCCCGGGGACCACACCGACGTGGGGATGGTCGTGGGCGGCGACATCGCCGCCCGGATGGGGCTGCCCCCCGACGACGTGGCCACCATCGTGACCATGATCCGGCTCCACCTCCTGCTGCCCGACACCGCCACCCGCCGCGACCTGGACGACCCGGCGACCGCCCAGCGGGTGGCCGACGAGGTGGGCGACCGCAGCACGCTCGAGCTCCTGGCGGCCATGGTGGAGGCGGACAGCCTCGCCACCGGGCCCTCGGCGTGGGGCGGGTGGAAGGCCGGCCTCGTCGCCGACCTGGTCGACCGGACCAGCCAGCTCCTGGCCGGCGAGCCGGCGCCACCCCCTGCCCCGTTGATCACCGAGGACCTCGAGATGGTGATGGACACCGTCCGCACCCACGGGGTCCCCGCACTGTCGGTCGAGCCCCCCCAGGTGACGGTCGTGGCACCCGACCGGTCGGGACTGCTCGCCGAGGTGACGGGCGTGCTCGCACTGCACGGGCTGAACGTGCGCTCCGCCGTGGTCTCCGGTGCCGACGGTGTCGCCGTCGAGGTCTTCACCGTCGAGCCCGAGCGGGGACGCTGGCCGGCACCGGCCAAGCTCTCGGACGACCTCGCCGCCGTCATGGACGGCACCCTGGCGGTCGAGGAGCAGCTGGCCGCACGGGCCCGCACGTACCGCAACGCCGGACGGGCCCGGGTGGCCCAACTCGTCTCCACCCAGGTCACCGTGGACAACAGCGCCTCGGACATGGCCACCGTGGTCGAGGTGCGGGCCGAGGACGTGGTCGGCCAGCTCCACCGGATCACCCGCGCCCTGGTGGCATGCCACCTCGACGTGACCTCGGCCAAGGTCTCCACGTTCGGGTCGGCCGTGGTCGACGCCTTCTACGTCCGTGGGCCCGACGGGCGCAAGCTCACCGACCCCTCCCAGATCGCCGCCGTCGAGCGGGCCGTCGAGGCCGGCGTGGGTCCGGCCACCGACTGAGCGGACCTGCGGGGACCGACCGTCCGACCTGGTCGGGGGCGGTACCGGTACGCGCACGTCCACTGGTAGGTTGGGGTCGATCTCGCCATGTCCGGAGCCCACACACACAGCAGGTCCACACGCCGAACCGGTCGTCGCCGGTTCGCCCTGGTCCTCGGCGTCGTGGTCGTCGTGGCGGGTGTCGGAGTCGCCGCCGTCGCCCGCTCGAACGGCGGCAAGGTCTCGGCGACACCGACCACGACCGCACCGGCCCACACGGTCGTGTCCACCCGTCCCCTCGCCATCGTCTCGGCGTCCCCGGTCGACGGGGCCACGGGGGTGCCGACCGACACGACCGTGACCGTGCAGTTCTCGGAGCCGCTGTCCGCCCACACGCCGATGCCGACCCTGACCCCGGCGGTGGCCGGTTCGTGGCAGCTCCTCACGCCGACCACCCTCGCCTTCGTGGCCGCCGGACCGTTCGTCCCCTCGTCGACCGAGACGCTCACCGTGCCGGCGGGGGCCGGCGGTGTGCAGAGCGCCGGAGGCGTCTCCCTCGGCCAGGGGGCCACCGTCCGGTTCACCGTCGCCGCCGGGTCCACGCTCCGGCTCCAGCAGCTCCTCGCCCAGCTCGGTTACCTGCCCGTCGGATTCGCTCCGGCCGGAGCCGTCACCGCGCCCCAGGAGCTGGCCCAACCGCAGGAGGGCACGTTCACCTGGCGGAACCCCGAGCCGGCGTCGCTGACGGCGCTGTGGACCCCGGGAACGGCGAACGTGCTGACCAAGGGGGCCGTCATGACCTTCGAGAACACCCACGGCATGACCACCGACGGCCAGGCCGGACCGGCCGTGTGGGCGGCGCTGCTGGCCGATGCCGCTGCCGGCAAGGTCGACAGCGGGGCCTACAACTACGTCTACGTCTCCAAGGCGCTCCCCCAGCGGGTGACCGTGTACAGCAACGGGGCCGCCGTCTACACGACGCTGGCCAACACCGGTGTGGCCGGGGCCGACACGGCCGTCGGCACGTTCCCGGTCTTCGAGCACCTGACCGTCACCACCATGTCGGGCACCAACCCCGACGGCTCGAAGTACCACGACACGGGCATCCCGTGGGTCAGCTACTTCAACGGCGGTGACGCCCTCCACGGCTTCGTGCGGCCCGGCTACGGCTACCCGCAGAGCAACGGCTGCGTGGAGATGCCCCCGGCGAACGCCGCCGTGGTCTACCCGTACACGCCGATCGGCACCCTCGTCACCGTCGCCTGAGCGGTAGGTCCGGACCCCGGCGGACGAGGGGACCGGCGAGGTCCCGTCAGCGGGCCGACGGGAAGTCCGGTCGCCTGCGCTCGCGCACCGCCCGGACGCCCTCGGCGGCGTCCGGACCCAGGAAGCCGAGCATCTCGAGCGCCAGGGACTCCCCGAAGACCGGTGCCGCCTGCAGCATCCACTGGTTCATGACCCGCTTGGTCCACTGCACGGCGGTGCGGCTCCCCGCCGCCAGCCGCTCGGCGATGGCCAGCGCCTCGGGCAGCACCCGGTCGTCGGGCACGCACCGGGTGACCAGTCCGATCCGCTCCGCCTCGCGCCCGTCCACGAAGTCGGCGGTCATCAGGTAGTACTTGGCCCGGGCCATCCCGCACAGGAGGGGCCACAACAGGGCGGCGTGGTCGCCCGCGGCCACACCCAGCCGGGCGTGCCCGTCGGACAGGCGGGCCGTCTCCCCCATCACGCTGACGTCGGCCAGGAGGGCCACGGCCAGGCCGGCCCCTACGGCCACGCCGTTGACGGCGGACACGATCGGCTTGACCGACGCGAGCATCTCGTCGACGACGGCCTTGGCGTCGCGCCACTGCTCGAGGGTGGTGGCGTAGTCGGTGGTCATCCGCTCCACCATGGCCAGGTCGCCACCGGCGCTGAACGCCGTGCCCGCGCCGGTGATGACCGACACGGCCACGGTGTCGTCGCCGTCGACGACCCGCCAGATCTCGGAGAACTCGCGGTGCAGGCGCTCGTCGGCGGCGTTCAGCACCTCGGGTCGGTCGATCGTCACCAGCAGCACCCCGGGGACCGGCCGGTCGAACCGGAGATGGGCGAAGTCGTCATAGGTGGTGAACGTGGTGGATCGGGCATCGGTCATGGGTGCATCATGGCCGACCGACCGCGCCCCGGCACGCCCCCTGGGACCGTGCCGACCGGCCGTGCCGACCCAGCGTGCCGACCGGGACCGTCAGGACCAACCCAGCTCGTGGAGGCGGTCGTCGCCGATCCCGAAGTGGTGGCCGACCTCGTGCAGCAGGGTGACGTGGACCTGGCGCGCCAATTCCTCGGTCGTGCCGACCGACCGGCAGATCGTGGCGAGGAAGAGCGTGATCCGGTCGGGGCTCGCGCCCGAATAGCCGTCGCGGTCCGTGAGCGGGATGCCCTCGTAGAGCCCGAGGAGCGGGCCCGGCGGGCTCTCGTCGTCGATGATGATCGCCACGTTCTCCATCTCCACGCGCAGGCTGTCGGGGATCGTCGCCAGCGCGTCGGCCACGAGTACCTCGAACGCGTCGACGTCGATCGGCTCCACGCCGACCACCTTGCCAGGGATCGGCGGGTGGCGCCCGCTCTCACTACCATCGGGAGGATGGCGACCGGCGTGGACCGGCGTGCCGGGTCGACCGATGCAGTCGCCGGGGCCGGTGCGCACTCCGACGAAGCCGTCCGTCCGCGACCCGCCCGGGGCGTGTGGTGGATCGCCGGCGGCCTGGTCGCCCTGGAAATGGCGGTGAGCGCCCGCTACGGCTTCCACCGGGACGAGCTCTACTTCATCGTCGCCGGACGGCACCCGGCGCTCGGCTATGTCGACCAGCCGCCGCTGGCACCGCTCATCGCCCGGCTGGCCACGAGCGCACTGGGCACGTCCCCCACCGCCGTCCGCATCGTCCCCGCCCTGGCGGGCGGCGCCGTGGTGGTGGGCGCGGGACGCACCGCCCGGACACTCGGGGGCGGTCGGTTCGCCCAGGCGCTCGCCGCCGTCGCCACGGCCTGTGCACCCGTCGTCCTCGCGTCGGCCCACCTGGCCGGGACCACGGTGTTCGATCTGGCGGCGTGGACGTTCACGATCTGGTTCGTCCTGCGGGCCGTCGTCGAGGGGCGCGGGCGCTGCTGGCTGGCCGCCGGCGCCGTGGCCGGCCTCGGCCTGGAGAACAAGGACCTGATCCTCCTCCTGGCCGCGGCCCTCGCCGTCGGGCTCCTGGCGACCCCCGCCCGCGCCGTACTGGCCACCCGCTGGCCGTGGTCGGGTGCGGCCGTCGCCCTGGTGCTCTGGGCGCCCAACCTGGCATGGCAGCTGGCCAACGGCGCCCCGGGGCTGGCCATGGCGCGTTCGTTGCGCACGGAGCACTCGGGGGCGGCCGACTACCTCGGCTTCCTGCCGGGGCAGGTGCTCCTCGTCGGGGTCCTGGCCTTCCCGATCGTCGTCCTCGGCGTCCGGCACCTCGTCGCGCGCCGCGAACTGCACTTCGTCCTCGTCACCGCGGGGATCGTGGTGGCCTACGTCTTCGCGGTCATCCCCGGACGCGTGTACTACACCGCGGGTGTGCTCCCCGTCCTGCTGGCCGCGGGCGGCTGCCGCATCGAGCGCCCCGGCCCCGCTCGGGTGCGGCGGAGGCTCTGGCTGGCCGCTCCCCCGGTCGGCGCCGTCCTCACCCTGGCGTTCGTGCTACCGGTGCTGCCGCTCGCGACGTTCGCCCGCATGCCGTTCCTGCACCGGACCAGCTACGACCTGGGCGAGACCGTCGGGTGGCCCCAGCTCACCCGTCAGGTCGCCGACGTCTTCGACGCCCTGCCCGGCGCGCAGCGCGCGGAGGCCGCCGTCTTCACGGCCAACTACGGCGAGGCCGGAGCGCTCGCCGTCTACGGACCCGCCTACGGACTGCCGCAGCCGATCTCCGGCCACAACACCTTCTGGCTGTGGGGCCCCGCCGGCGCTCCGGACCGGGTGGTCGTGGCCGTCGGCGGCGTGGACCGGCTCCGCCCCCACTTCACCCACTGCCGCCGCGCCGCGACGATCCACAGTCCCGACAACGTCGACAACGACGAGAACGGCACGGGCGTCTGGACCTGCACGGGACCCCGGGGTGCGTGGTCGTCGTTCTGGACCGACCTGCGCCACTACGGCTGAACCCGACGGGTGCGTCCCCGCTCAGGTGCCGAGCAGGGGGTGGGACAGGCCGAGCTCGGCCAGGGAGCGCCCCGGCTCCCGGGGTTCGACCGCGGCGGCGTCCGCCCCCTCCCGTCGGAACACGTAGAGGTTCCAGTACGGGGCGAGGTCGGCCGGGGCGATGTCGGCGTAGAGGCGGGCCTCGACGTCGACGCACCGGTGGAACCCGGCCTCGGCGAACCGCTCCGTCCACCAGTCGAACGAGGCGATGCACAGGTGTCCCTCGACCAGCTCCCCGTCGGCGTCGACGGCCAGGTCGTGCTCGGGCACCGGTCCCCGGTAGTCGGGCCCCAGGCGCCGGTAGTGGTCGACCCGGTCGGGACGGACCTTCCCTTCGAGGTGGCCGTCGGGCCCGGACCGGTTGGGTCCGAACGACGGGATCGTGGCGTACAGGTGGCCACCGCACACCCGGGCCAGTTCGGCCAGTGCGTCCGGGACCCTGTCCGGAGGCAGGTGCTCCAGGATCTCGAGGGCCGTCACCAGGTCGAACGCGCCGTCGGGCCACGGGAGGCCCGCGAACAGGTTGGCCACCCGGATGTGGCCCACCGCCCCGGGTGTGGCGTGGTCGACGGCGTATCGGCTGAGATCGCACCCCTGGGCGTCGATCCCGCGTTCGCGCAGCACCTCGACCAGGTACCCGGTGGCGCACCCCACGTCGAGTGCGGTGGCCACCCGGAAGTTCCGCCACAGCAGCCAGCCGGCGATGTCGGCGTTGGAGGCGATCCGGTCGTACCGGGCGTAGCCCGAGCGGCCCTCGCGGTCGCCCCCCGCGTCGCGGCCCTCGCCGAAGTACGCACCGCCGTAGGCGTCGGGCACGCCGGCGCGGCGCGCCTCGGCCAGCGCCGTGGCGCGCTCGGCCGCCGCCGTGAGCTCGGCCCCGCCCCGGGCCACCAGGGCGCGCACCCGGTCGTTACCGGCCGCCACCCCGACGAGCATCCGGCGGGCGCGGTCGGCGGCGGTGCGCACGATCGACGGGGTCACGGCCCCGTCCCCGCCAGCCGCTCGGCCAGCGCCCGGAAGGCACGACCCCGGTGGGACACGGCGTGCTTCTCCTCGGCCGACATCTGGGCGAAGGTGCGCCCGTCGTAGCCGTCGGGTGCGAAGATCGGGTCGTACCCGAAGCCGGCGTCGCCGCGTGCGTCGGGGGTGATGGTCCCGGTCACCTCGCCCTCGACCCACAGCTCGCTCCCGTCGGGATAGGCGACGAAGGCCACGCTCCGGAACCGCGCCCGCCGGGCCCCGGGTCCGGTCGCGCCGACCCGTGCGAGCTCGGCCAGCATGCGGGCGACGTTGGCCGCGTAGGTGGCGCCCTCGCCGGCGAACCGGGCCGAGTAGACACCGGGGGCGCCGTCGAGGGCGTCGACCTCGAGCCCGGTGTCGTCGGCCACCGCGGCGAGCCCCGTCGTCTCGCACAGCGCCCGCGCCTTCAGCCGGGCGTTCGCCTCGAGGGTGTCCCCCGTCTCCTCGACGTCGGGAACGTCCGCCGGGCGTGGGACGAGTGTCAGCCCGGGGACCGACCCGAGGATGTCGGCGATCTCGGCGGCCTTGTCGGGGTTGGCGCTGGCGAGCACCAGGGTGAGATCGGGCACGGTGTCCTGCGCCCCGGTCAGCGCGGCGCCGGCGGCTCGGCCAGGGTCGCCGTCTGGAGGTCGAGGAGCTGGGCGATGCCGTGCTCGGCCAGGCTCAGCATCTCGTCCATCTCGTCCTTGGTGAAGGGCATGCCCTCGGCGGTGCCCTGGACCTCGATGAACCGTCCCGACGACGTCATGACCACGTTCATGTCGACCTCGGCCCGGCTGTCCTCCTCGTAGGGGAGGTCGAGCATGCACACGCCGTCGACCACACCCACCGAGACGGCGGCCACGGCCTCGGTCAGGGGGTTGGCACGGAGGGTCCCCTTCTGGACCAGGCGGGTCAGCGCGTCGTGCAGCGCCACGTAGGCACCGCAGATCGACGCCGTCCGGGTCCCCCCGTCCGCCTGGAGCACGTCGCAGTCCACGGTGATCTGGAGCTCGCCCAGGGCGACCATGTCGCAGACCGAGCGCAGCGAGCGGCCGATCAGGCGCTGGATCTCCTGGGTCCGTCCGGACTGCTTGCCCTTGGCCGCCTCGCGTCCGACCCGCTCGCCGGTGGACCCGGGCAGCATCGAGTACTCGGCGGTGACCCAGCCCTTGCCCGAACCCCGCATCCACGGCGGCACCCGCTCCTCCACCGACGCGGTGCACAGCACCCGGGTGCGGCCCATGGACACCAGGACCGACCCGGGGGCGAAGACGGTGAAGTCCCGCTCGAACGAGGCCGTCCGCAGTTCGTCGATCGCCCTCCCGTCGGACCGTTTGGCCCGGTCGTCTCCGCTCACAGTTCGAATTCCCTTCCGATCATCGCGTGCTCCACCGGACCGCCGAACGCGGCCTCGGCCTCCTCCGCCACGGCAGCGGCGTCGACGGTCGGCCACCGGTGCGTGAGCACCAGGCGCCGGGCGCCGGCCTCCCGTGCGGCCGCACCGGCCTGACGGGCGCTCAGGTGCCCGGCGGTGCCCTCGTGCTCGGCCGTGTAGGTGGCCTCGCACAGGAGCAGGTCCAACCCGCTCCCGAGTTCGTGGACCGGCCAGTCCGGGCCCGTGTCGGCAGAGTAGCCGAGGGCCCGACCGGCGCCGTCGATGCGCACGGCCAGGGTCTCCTCCGCGTGGTCGGTGCGGTGGAACGCGCACGACGCCTCACCGATGCCCGCCCGGGCGCCGTGGGTGATCTCGCGCCACTCGAGCATGGAGGTGCAGTCCGCCCCGGCCAGTTCGGCCACCCGGGCCGGCGCGTACACGGGGAGCGGCGACCGGCGCGGGCGGGCGCCGAAGCGGGCGTGGGCGTCCATGGCGAACAGGTCGGTCCAGTGGTCGTGGTGGTGGTGGCTGATGACCACGGCGTCGACCTCGGCCGGGTCGATCACCTGCTGGAGGGTGGCGAAGGTGCCGGGCCCGGCGTCGAGCAGCACGGCGGTGTCGCAGATCCGGACCAGGTACCCGCTGCCGGCGCCGCCCGGGCCGGGCCAGCTGCCGTCACATCCCAGGACGGTCAGCGTGAAGGCGTCCCCGGGGTCGGTGACCGCCGGCGTGGGTGCGGCCGTGTTCGACCGGGAGGGGGGCATCGGCCCAGGTTAGGCCGTACCGGACGGCTCCCTGGGGCATCCCGGCGGCCCTGCCCGACCGGACCGGACCGGACCGGGTCAACCGCGCTCAGAAGTAGGTGATCTCCCGGGCCCGCGCCTCGACGACGTCGATGTCGTCGGTCCAGGCCCCGGTCGAGAGGTACTTCCACCCCGCGTCGCAGCACACGGTGACGATCACGCCCGACTCGAGCGTGGACGCCGTCCGGACGGCCCCGGCCAGGATGGCCCCCGACGAGATCCCGGCGAAGATGCCGACCTCGGTCAGCCTCCGGGTCCACTCGATGGACTCGCGGGGGCGGACGATGCGCTTCCCGTCGAGGAGTTCGGCCCCGCCGTTGGCGACGAAGATCGGCGGGATGTAGCCGTCGTCGAGGTTGCGCAGTCCGTCGACGAGCTCCCCGGCCGGTGGTTCGATGGCGAGCACCTTGACGTCGGGGTTCCGCTCCTTCAGGTAGCGGCCCACGCCCAGCAGGGTGCCCGAGGTGCCGAGGCCGGCGACGAAGTGGGTAACCTCGGGGCAGTCGCGCCAGATCTCGGGGCCGGTCCCCTCGTAGTGGGCCCGGGGGTTGGCCGGGTTCGCGTACTGGTAGAGGAAGGTCCACTCGGGGTGCTCGGCGGCCAGGGCGCGGGCCCGGCGGACGGCCCCGTTCGATCCCTCGGACCCCGGTGACTCGATGATCTCGGCGCCCCACGACTCGAGGAGCTGACGGCGCTCGACGGAGACGTTGGTGGCGAGCACCACCTTCAGCCGGTAGCCCTTGATCCGGCACACCAGGGCCATGCCGATGCCGGTGTTGCCCGACGACGGCTCGATGAGCGTGGCGCCCGGACGGAGGATCCCGTCGCGCTCGGCCTGCTCGATCATCGCCAGCGCGATGCGGTCCTTGACCGATCCGCCCGGGTTCTGGCCCTCGAGCTTCATGAGGATGCGGACGTCCGGATTGGGACTCAGGGCCGAGATGTCGACCAGCGGCGTGTTGCCGATGAGGTCCAGGACCGACCCGTAGACGGTCATCGCGGGTGGCGGACCCCGCAGGCGAACGCCCCACCGGCCACGGCGGGCAGGATCGACAGCTCGTCCGACGCACCCACCTCGGTGTCGACACCCGACAGGTACCGGACGTCGTCGTCGTTGAGGTACACGTTCACGAACTTGTGGAGCGACCCCGAGTCGTCGATGACCTGGCCGGTCATACCGGGGTACCGGGCCACCAGGTGGGTCAGGACGTCCCCGACGGTGGATCCGTCGACGGAGACGGTGCGTGCGCCGTCGGCGTGGGGTCGCAGCACGGTGGGGAGGTTGACTCTGACGGGCACGGGTGCTCCTTTGCGTTCCGCCGTCCCGGGGACGGTTCGGGTCCTCGCGGTCCGGCGAGGGGGACCGGCGACCCGCCGGGGGCGGGACGTCGGGTCCGCGGACGAATCTTGACCTGTCGGGTGAGGATTCTACCGGGCCAGCAGGCGGACCGGTTCCTCCTCGACGACGCCGTCGACGATGCGGTAGCTGCGCACCATCGGCTCGGTGTCGCGGAGCGACACGAGGACGTAGTGCCAGCCCGGGTCCGGCGCCTGCGCCACGTCGGTGGGCGACGGGTAGGCGTCGGTGTGGGTGTGGGAGTGGAAGACCCCGATGATGGCGTGCCCGCCCGCCTCGGCGTCCCGGTCGGCCCGCAGGTGATCCTTCGGGTCGACCGTGTAGAGCTTGGCCGAGGCGGCCAGGTTGCGTGTCGGGTAGCAGGTGACGGCGGCGCCGGTGGCCGGGTCGCCCCCCAGCAGGCCGCACGCCTCGTCGGGCAGGCCCACCAGGCAGTGGGCCACCATCTGGTCGTGGACGGTCCGGGGCAGGGTGAGCATGGCCCCTCCACGCTAGAGGACCGCGGCCACGGACCGGGCGACTACCGTCGGGGCACATGGCCGCGGCGAAGAAGAAGGGCGGCGGCGCCCACGGGGGCGCTGCGGGGGCGCCCAAGGAGATGAACCGGGTCGTGGCGTCCAACCGGCGGGCCCGGCACGACTACGAGATCATCGACACGGTCGAGTGCGGGATCGTGCTGCAGGGATCCGAGGTGAAGTCGCTGCGCGAAGGGCGGATCGCCCTCCAGGACTCCTATGCCCGGATCGACGACGGCGAGATGTGGCTGTTCGGGGTGCACGTCCCGCCCTACGCCCAGGCCACCGGGTTCGGTGCCCACGATCCGGACCGGCGGCGGAAGCTCCTCCTGCACCGCCGGCAGATCGACGAATGGATGGGCAGGTCCAAGCAGAACTCGCTCACCATGGTGCCGCTGAAGATCTACTTCAAGGACGGCCGGGCCAAGGTGGAGCTGGCCCTCGCCCGCGGACGGCGGCAGTACGACAAGCGGCACGCCATCGCCGCCCGCGACGCCGGGCGGGACGCCGCACGCGAGGCCCGGACGGCCGCCCGGAGCCGGACCTAGGTACGTCCCTCGGCGCGTCACCGGAGCCGTGCCCGTCCGGGTGAGGTCGACCGCCGACCCGGTGGGTGACCGGATGCGGGGGGACGGTAGGATGGGAGCCGGCGGCACGCGGTGTGCGGTCCATGCAGGTACCCCAGGGGGTGACAGGCTTCGACTCCGGTCGTCGATGTAGGAGAAGCGAGCCGTGGACTCCGGAGCCACGTTAAAGAGCCGGAACCAACAACAAACGCCGAGCCTCAGCTCGCGCTCGCAGCCTAGAAACTGCGACGTCCGACCGGTCCCTGTCCTGCGGGCCGGAGCCGGGCGCCATCCAGCAGGACTCACCTGAACGACTGCGCCGACGGGCCGTCAGGGACAATTCAGTCGGATACGGGCCTGACCTGTCGCCGGTAGCGGGACGGGTCCCGACAATCCACCGCCGGCTGCGCTCGGAGAAGACCTACTGAGAAGCCGGAGGACGCGGGTTCGATTCCCGCCACCTCCACGCTGCCCCTGGCCTGTTTTCCCGCAGGCCAGGGGCACATCCATGTACGGAGCGGGCGCCGGTCGACCGGGGCGGGGCGGGGCCCGCAGGCCGTGCCGCGACCCGATCACCCAAGCAGTCACGTGACCATGATGCGGCGAACGCCGTATGCTCAAGTACATGCTTGACCAAACCATCGACCTGGACCGTACCTTCCAGGCACTGGCCGACAAGAGCAGGCGCACCATGGTAGAGCGGCTCACCCGGGGACCCGCCTCGGTCAGCGAACTGGCGGAACCCCTCGCCATGTCCCTCGCCGCGGTCGTCCAGCACGTCCAGGTCCTCGAGGCGTGTGGCGTGGTGACGACCGAGAAGATCGGGAGGAAGCGCATCTGCCGGATCGACGGTGCGGCGATGGCCGCCGCCGAGCGGTGGATCGCCGACCGGCGCCAAGGCTGGGAGTCCCGCCTGGACCGGCTGGGCGACGTCCTCGTCGAAGCGACCGCCACCGGGGAGCGACGATGACCCCGCCCACCGTCGTCCACGAGACGTTCGCCATCGAGCGGACCTACGACGCCCCGGTGGCGTCCGTCTTCCGGGCGTGGGCGGACCCGGCGGTCAAGGTCCGCTGGTTCGCCGGATCCTCCGACGCCCTCGGCGCCGGCTACGAACTCGACTTCCGCGTCGGGGGACGCGAAGCACACCGCGGCGGGCCACCGGACGGGCCCGTCTACACCTACGAATCCCACTACCACGACATCGTCCCCGAGCAGCGCATCGTCTACACCTACGAGATGTGTGCCGACGGGTCCCGGATCTCCGTCTCCGTCGCCACCATCGAATTCTACGGCGACGGCGCGTCGACGCGCCTCGTGCTCACGGAACAGGGCGCGTTCCTCGACGGCCTCGACACTCCGGCCCAGCGGGAAGCGGGCACCCGGTCCCTCCTGGACTCGTTGGCCGCCGTCGTGGGCGGTGGCGCCTCGTAGGAGGCACGCGTCGCCGCTCCCCCGGCGACGTCCCCGATCCCGTCGTCGGGACGACGCGACGTCCGGGCCGGCGCGCTCCGTCGTCCGCCGGACCGACGGCGACCGCCGATCTGCGCAACGATGGGCCGGTCGACGGATGCGAGGGATCGAGGAGGCGTGACGATGGCACTGTGCACCGTGGGTTCCGTGGTGATCAACGTGGTCGACCTCGAACGCGAGCAGGCGTTCTGGTCCGGGGTCCTCGGCGTCGACCCGGCCCGAACCATCCCCGGCTTCTTCGTGTGGCTCCGGCCCCAGCATCCGGGCGGGGTGTCGGTCGCCCTCCAGAAGGTGGAGGAGCTCAAGGCCGGACGCAACCGGGTGCACCTCGACACCGGTGTCGACGACCTGGACGCCGCCCAGGCCCGCATCGAGGAGCTCGGGGGCTCGCTGGTGGAGTCGCACGACATGGGCGGGTTCACGTGGCGGGTCATGGCCGACCCGGAGGGCAACGAGTTCTGCATCGCCGTCGCGGACCACTGAGGGCGGCGGCGCGGCCGGAGGTCGGACGCCGGCCGCCGCGGCACCGCCGAGCGCCGGCCGCGGCCGGCCGCGTTCGCCGGGAAATGACCGGGGCCAGCCCGTAGGCTCCCCTCCATGGATCCGGCGATCGAGCGGGTGATCGAGTACATCGAGCGTTACTCGGCGGCGGCCGGACGGCTGAGGACGCGACTCGAGGCACAGCAGGTATGGAACAGCGAGGACATCGGGCGGCTGCGCGCCGGGGCCACCCTGTCGGAGTCGGTGAAGGCGACCCGCTCGGCCGACCGCCGGCGGGACCTGACCCGGATCATGGACGACTTCGAGACGAGCCGGCGCGAGATCCGGGCGGCCGCGGTGGCCGCCGCCCTCGCGGAGGGCATGACCACCACCGAGATCGCCGACATCTTCGGCGTGTCTCGTCAGCTGGCGAACCGGTTCGTCCGCGATGCCCACGGCCTCGGATTCCTGACGGAGGTGACCGAGGGGCCGGGACGAACCGGTCCCCCGGGGCCTGTCGCCGCCGCGGACTTTGCCGCGGGTGCCGGACGGCTACTCCAGGACGGCGGGCCCGACGTCGCCGTACACCGGCCGTCGACCCCGGTGCGCGTCGTGCCCCGCCGTGGCGTGCGGACCACCGGCCTCGGTCGGCCCGGGGCGGGACCGCCGGGTCCGCGCGGAGGCGAGGTGGGCGACGGCGGCGCCGGACAGCACGGCGTACAGCACCCATGCGAGCGGTGTCGCGCCGACGCCGACGTACCGGAGCCCCGATGCGAAGATCACGAAGGCGAGGGCCGGGCGGATGTACCGGTCGGGCGCCCGGGACGACAGCAGCGCCCCCACGAGCACGGCGGGCACGCCGCCCACGAGGATCGATCCGGTCACGAGGAATTCCACGTGGCCGAACGCCAGGGCGCCGAGGGCCGCAGCAACCGTCAGCGGGACCGCCTGGGTCAGGTCGGTACCCACCAGCTGACCGGCACCCAGGACCGGGTAGAGGAAGAGGAGGAGCACGATGATCAGGGAGCCGGATCCGACCGAGGTGAGGCCCACCAGGAGACCCCCGGCCATCCCGATGGCGACGGTCGGGATCGGGCGGACGACGACGCCGTGCACGATTCCGGCGCGCTCGTGTCCACCCCGTCGGTCGAGCGCGTAGCGCAGCACCATGGCGGCGGCCCCGACCAGCAGTGCGGCTCCCAGTACCTTCTCGACGGTCGCCTCCGACGCCGCGGCGTGCCCCAGCAGGTGGAGCAGGTAGGTGCCGGCGAAGGCCATCGGCACCGAGCCGAGCACCATCCACCCCACCAGCCGGAAGTTGACCGTCCTGCCGACGATGTGCACGCCGGCGCCCATCGGGCGCAGGAAGACCGCGGCGACCAGGTCACTGGAGATGGCCGTCGACGGCCGGATGCCGAACAGCAGGATCAGCATGGGGGTCATCAGGGCACCGCCCCCGGCGCCGGTGAGCCCCACCAGGAAGCCCACGACGGCGCCCCCCAGCACGATGTGCAGATCCACGTGCATACCGGACCTGTCCCCCTATTTCCTATTGATTTACTAGATCTGGAGCCTACACAGGATCCGGAACCCGGGCGACGGGGAGTTGGCCGGCGACGCGCCCGCGGACGGCGACCGGAGCGCTCAACGCGAGCGCCAGGCCTCCGGGTCGGCCGTGAACCGCCGCACCGTCTCGGGCAGGTCTCCCGAGACGATGCCGGCGATCGTGACCTCGTCGAGGACCGAGCGCAGGCTGGCCCGCACGGCCACCCACACGGCCTGCAGGTGCTCGGCGGCCCCGGCGTAGTTGGCCGCCTCGGGGCGGAGCCCGCGGATCTCGGCGAGCGGTCCGTCGAGCGGCCGGATGACGTCGGCGACCGTGATCTCGGCCGCCGGCCTGGTCAGCCGGTACCCCCCGTCGGGACCCCGCTGGCTCGTCAGGAGGCCGGCACGACGCATGTCGTTGAGGATGCTCTCCAGGAACTTGGCCGGCAGGTCCTGGGACCGGGCGAGCGACTCCGCGGTCCGCGGACCGTCGGAGGCGGCGAGGGTGCACAGCGCCCGGACGGCGTAGTCGACCCTGGCCGAGACGTACATGGTGACGAGTCTTCCAGAGTGCCCCACCCCGCCGGGGGGAGTCCCCCACCCCGGTCGTGCCGCTAACGTCGCACCCGGACCGGCCGGGCGGGTGCCCGGTCGCCGCCACCGAGGAGTGCCCCATGCCCCGAACCGCAGCCAACGGGATCGACGTCACCTACGAGACCCGTGGCGACCCGGCGTCACCCACCCTGCTCGCCATCCACGGGCTGGGCGCCCAGATGACCGACTGGCCCCCCGGCTTCCTCGACGGGTTCGTGTCCCAGGGTTTCCACGTGGTCACCTTCGACAACCGGGACCAGGGCGAGTCGACCTGGTTCGACGACGCCGGGACCCCCGACATCGGTGCACTGCTCGGCGACCCGGCGGTCCCCGTGCCTTACCGGATCGCCGACATGGCCGCGGACGCCGCCGGCCTGCTCGACGCCCTCGGGATCGACCGGGCCCACATCCTCGGTGTGTCGATGGGCGGCATGATCGCCCAGCAGTTCGTCATCGACCACCCGCAGCGCTCGGTCACGCTGACCTCGATCATGTCGACCCCGAGCCCGTCGGTCGGGTCACCCACGCCCGAGGCGTCGGCCGCCCTCCTCGTCCCGCCGGCGGAGGGTCGGGACGCCGCCATCGAGCAGTCGGTGGCGGGCGCCCGGGTCATCGGGTCGCCGGGCTTCCCCTTCGACGAGGCCGGGCACCGGGAGCGGGCCGCGCTCCACTACGACCGCGGCTACCACCCCGAGGGCACCGCCCGGCAGCTGGCCGCCATCCTGGCCTCACCCGACCGGACCGGAGGGCTCCGGGAGGTGGGCGTCCCCACGCTGGTGGTGCACGGGGCCGAGGACCCCCTGGTCACCCTGCCCGGGGGCGAGGCCACGGCCGCCGCCGTGCCGGGCGCCGAGCTGTGGGTGGTCGAGGGCATGGGCCACGACCTGCCCGCCGCCGTGCTCCCCGAGCTGGCCGCCCGCCAGGGCCGGCTCCTCGCCGCCGGCTGAGTCCCCGGTCGGTGCCGAGGTCCGCTTCGCGCCTGCGGTAGCGTCGCCCCGGCGTCCGGGTGTCCGATCCGACGCCGGTCAGGGGGAGCCATGCGACAGAGCACCTTCCGGCGCACGAGGTTGCGCCCGCGCCGGACTGCGGCCGTGCTGCTGGCGCTGGCCCTGGCCTCCGGTACCGCGGCCTGCGCCTCGTCGGGTGCGTCGGGGACGGCCACGACGGCGGGCCCGTCCGCCACGGCCTCGCCGTCGTCCGCCTTCTACACGCCGCCGTCTCCGCTGCCCCCGGCCGCACCGGGCACCCTGATCCGGTCGGTGCGGGTGTCCGGCGTGCCCGGGGTCCCCCCGGGCGCCACGGTCTGGCGGATCCTGTACCACTCGACCACCATCTACGGCGCCGACATCGCCGAGTCCGGCTACGTCATCGCACCGGCCGGGCCGGGACCGGTGGCCGGTCGGCCGGTGATCGCCTGGGCCCACGGCACCTCGGGCTTCGCCGCACCGTGCGGCCCGTCGCTCTTCCGCGACACCGGCGGCGGCCCCTACCTGCTGCCCGCCCTCGACCGCTACCTGCGTGCCGGCTACATCGTGTCGGCCGCCGACTACCAGGGACTCGGTGTGTCCGAGGGGGTGCACCCGTACCTGCTCGGGTCGAGCGAGGGCCGGTCGGTGCTGGACGCCGCCCGGGCCACCTCCCACGTGCCGGGACTCCGCACCGGGCGGGACGTGATCATCTACGGCCACTCCCAGGGCGGCCACGCCGCGCTCTTCGCCGCCGAGATGGCCCCGACCTACGCTCCCGACCTCCACGTGGTCGGCGTCGTCGCCGCCGCACCGGCCACCGGGCTCAGCACGCTCATCGCCATCGTCGGGACACCCGCGGGCAGCCAGTTCCTCCCCTACAGCATCCCGACCTCGTGGGCCTGGACGCAGACCTACCGCGACCTCCCCGTCCGATCGGTGTTCACCCCCGCCGGGGCGCAGTTCGCGGCGACCGAGGTCACCCGTGGCTGCTCGGACCAGGTGGCCGCCGCCATCGCCGCCCACCACCTGACGCCCCAGCAGGTGTTCGCTCCCGGGGCGGAGTCCGATCCCGTCGTCCTCGCCCACGCCCGGGCCAACGACCCGGGCGACGTGGCGACGCACGTCCCGATGCTGGTGGTCCAGGGGACGGCCGACACCACGGTGCCCCCGCCCCTGACCGACGCGTACGTGACCACCAAGGCCTGCCCGATCGGGGACACCGTGCAGTACCTGCACGTGCCCGGGGCGACCCACGGCACCGTCGTGTTCGTGGCCGCCCCGACCATCGTGACGTGGATGGACGCGCGCCTGGCCGGCGATCCGGCCCCCACCACGTGCGGGATGGCCGGGGACGTCGCCAACCTCCCCCGGTAGGGGCCCGCGGGTCAGCCGCCCGCGAGGACCCGCCTCGGGTTGGCCACCAGCATGGTGGTGACCTGGTCCTCGGTCACCCCGTGCGCGCGCAGGTACGGAAGGACGTCCTGTTCGATGTGGAGGTAGTGCCACTGCGGGAGGAACGCGAGCGCGTCCGGGTCGATCCAGTCGATGTAGCAGGCGGCGTCGTGGGAGAGCACCATCCGTTCGGCGTAGCCCCGGCGGCACAGTTCGACGACCGTGTCGGCACGGGCCTCGAACGTCGTCTCCAGGTTGATCCCGAACCGGTCCATGCCGAGCCAGAATCCGGCCTCGGCCAGCGCCGACAGGTGGTCGACGTCGTCCGAGTCCCCGCTGTGTCCGAGCACGACGGCGCCGGGGTCGACCCCCTCCTCGGCCATCACCCGCTGGACCACGAGGCCCTGCCGGGTGCCCGGGTGGGTGTGGACGGTGATCGGGCATCCGGTGGCCAGATGGGTCCTCGCCACCGCGCGCATCACCCGCTCGACACCCGGCGTGAGGCCCGGCTCGTCGATGGCGCACTTCAGCATTCCGGCGCGCACCCCGGTGTCGGCGATGCCCTCGGTGATGTCGCCCACGAACATCGGCACCATCACCTCGGGTTCGTCCCTGCCGAGGAGGGCCCGGACGTCCGGTGTGCGGTGGTGGAAGAAGAACGGGACGTCGTGGTACGTGTAGCAGCCGGTCGCCACGACGATGTTCAGGTCGGGCAGTCGCTCGGCCACCGTCTGGATCCGGGGGATGTAGCGGCCGAGTCCGATCACCGTCGGGTCGACGATGGTCCGGACCCCGACCGACGCCAGGGCCGACAGCTTGGCGACGGCGTCGTCGACCCGGGCCCCCTCGTCGCCCCACTCGTCGGGGTAGTTCTGCTGGACGTCCGGGGACAGCACGAAGACGTGCTCGTGCATGTAGGTCCGGCCCAGGTAGGCGGCGTCGACGGGCCCCCGGACGGTCTCGACGGTGGACATGGGACCTCCTCGGTGGCGGACGTGCCGCCGGCCGGGTGGCGGGCGGCGCCCCGATGGTACCGGCGCCGACGCGGGTCCGGCCCGTCGACCCGGAGGACCCGGCGTCAGGCCCGGACGAAGGCGTCGAGGATGTCGACGAGTTCGTCGGGCGCGTCCTCCTGGATGAAGTGGTTCGAGCCCTCGAGCACCACGTGGGGCCGGCCCCGGGCACCGGGGACCCGGCGCTGGAACTGGAGGTGGGCCCCCGGTGCGAAGGCGATCGGGTCCCGGTCGCCGAAGACGGTGAGGAACGGCTTCTCCCACGTCTCCAGGTACGACCACGTCTCGAGCATCCGGGGCACGCCGGGGTTGTCGGGCTGGACGGGGATCAGCAGCGGGAACCGCTTGGGTGACGCCTGGTACCGGCCGTCGGGGAACGGCGCCTCGTAGGCCGCCACCTCGGCCGCCGACAGCTCCCGCGTGGTCCCGCTCTGGACGAGCGCACCGACGGGCAGTTCGTCGACGGACTGGCTGAAGGCCAGCCAGTCCTCCATGAACTTGTTCATCCCCCTCCCCTCGGGCAGCCCGGTGTTGGACGCCACCACCCGGTCGAAGCGCTCGCCGTGCAACGGCAGCAGGTTGAGCCCGGCGGTGCCGCCCCAGTCCTGGCAGAACAGGGTGACCCGCCCGAGGTCCTCCCCCACCAGCCACTGGCTCAGCCAGTCGACGTGGGCGTCCAGCGTGAACACGTCGGGATCGGTCGGCTTGTCCGAGCGCCCGAGGCCCATGAGGTCGGGAGCGAGGACGCGGTGGCCCCGGGCGACGAGGCCCGGGATCATGTGGCGGTACAGGTAGCTCCACGACGGGTTGCCGTGGAGGAGCAGCACCGGGGGGGCGTCCTGGGGGCCCTCGTCCAGGAAGTGCATCCGCAGTGCGGTGCCGTCGGTGGCCGTCACCTCCCGGTAGTGGGGCGCGAAGTCGAAGTCGGGCAGCCCGGCGAACCGCTCGTCGGGCGTGCGGAGGACGTCCATGGCCACGTCAGGCCCCGGCCGTCACGACGGAGTCGATGAGGTCCTCGAGGAGCGGGTCGACGACCACGACCACCTGCTCGGCCACGCCCTCGGTCCGGGCGAGCTGCGGCAGGGCCTCCTCGTCGACCCGGTCGAACCGGACGTCGTCCCAGGTGCGGCCGTCCCCCAGGATGACCCCGTCCACCGCGAAGTGCGCCACGGGCACCACGCCCGCGGGGTCGGTCCCCGGGGACGCCCCCTCGGCGAACCGCCGCACCCGCATCACGACCGGGCCGGATCCCGCCGTCGCCGGGTCGGCCACGCCGAGGGGGACGCAGCCCATCACGATGGTGGTCTCCATGCCGGCCTCCTTGTGCACGTACTGCTTCTGGAAGTCCTCGCGGTTCTGCATGGCGAAGAAGCTGGCCCGGCTCGGGTACCGGACGATGGCGATGCGCTCCCACGCCACGTCGTCGGTCAGCTGACGGGTGACGTCACCGAACAGGGGCACGGTGGCGCCCAGGTCGGCGAGGACCGCGGTCGGTGCGTAGATGTCGTCGGCCTCCCTGCCCGTGATGGTCGACGTGGTGCCGTCGCCGTAGTCGGCGACCGCCTTGTACTTCATGAGGTTGAGCATCCACACCTCCCGGTCCTCCTCGGGCGCCAGGCGCAGCCAGCGGCCGGCGGTCGCGGTGTCGATCGTCCCGAACGGGTACTCGAGCGGGTTGGCCATCGGGGTGGTTCCTTTCGTACGGGGGTCGGGGTCGGGCACCGTGTCCGGTGACCGTCAGGCCGCCGGACCGAACTTCGGGTCCTTGCCCTGCTCCAGCCGGCTGTTGCGGGCGTGCACCCGGGCCCGCGTGCTCTGGTGGGTGAGGACCCAGAACTGGCCGGCGCGGACGGCGTAGACGACGTCCGCGGCCAGGTCGGCGGGCGGCATGGCGACGGTGCCCATGGCCGCGGCGATCTGGTCGATCGGGATCGCCGCGGGTTCCGGCAGGCCGAGGGACGGGGGGGCGTTGCGCGTGGCCTCGAAGATCCTGGTGTCGACCAGTTCGGGGCAGAGGCAGGTCACCCCGACCGGCGTGCCCTCGAGCTCCATGGCGAGCGACTCCGACAGTCCGACCACGGCGTACTTCGTGGCGTGGTACGAGCCGAGCATCGGGGAGGCCGTGAGCCCGGCCTCGGACGCGGTGTTCACCACGTGCCCCTCCCCCTGCTCCAGCATCAGCGGCACGAAGGTGCTCACGCCGTAGGCCGGGCCGAGGACGTTGACGCCCACCACCCAGTCCCACACGGCCGGTTTCGTCCTGTGGTTGGGTCGCCCCGAGGCCACCCCGGCGTTGTTGCACAGCAACTGCACCGACCCGTAGGCGGCGAGCGCTGCGTCGCGCAGCGCGGCGACCTGGTCCGCGTCGGACACGTCGCACACCACCGGGGTGACGGCACCTCCGGCCCCTGCGATGCGGGTCGCCTCGCGCTCGAGGGCGGGCTGCTCGACGTCGGCCATCACCACCCGCATCCCCTCGGCCAGGAACCGCTCGGTCAGCGCGAGCCCGATGCCCGACGCCGCCCCCGTCACCACTGCCGTCCGTCCGTCCAGCTCCATCCTCGCGTCCTCCCGTGTCGTGTCGTCTCGTGTTCGTCCCGCGGACCGCACCCGGTGCCGTCGCCGGCCGCCCGTCAGGTCCGGGCGATGACCTCGTCGCCGTAGCGGGCCAGCGCGTCGGCCGTGTCCTCGTAGAAGGCGAAGGCCGGGACCACGACCCGGTCCACACCCAGTTCGGCCAGCGCCGCGGCCTCGTCGAGGGCGCCGGGCCCGAGCACGCCGTTGCCGCCGCTGGTCAGCTCGATGGCGGACGGGTCCCGACCGGCCGCCGCCGCCGTCTCGCGCACGACGTCGAAGAGCTCGGCGAGCCGGCGGTGGCTGCCCCTCGCCGGGAAGAAGCCGTCGCCGAGGCGCCCCGCCCGCCGGGCCGCGGCCTCGCTGTGGCCCCCGACGTGCACCGGGACCGCACCCGAGACGGGCTGGGGCCGGCAGATGCACCGGGTGAACGAGGTGAACTCGCCGTCGTAGGTGGCCCGGTCCTCGCCCCACAGCGCCCGCATGGCGGCGATGCCGTCGTCCGTGCGCGCCGCCCGCTCGGCGAAGGGCACGCCGATGGCGTCGAACTCCTCCGCGAGCCATCCGACCCCCACGCCCAGCTCCATGCGACCGCCCGACAGGTGGTCGAGGGTCGCCACCTCCTTGGCCAGCACGACGGGATTGCGCTGCGGCTGGATGAGGATGCCGGTGCCCAGGCGGACGGTCGTGGTGGCTGCGGCCAGGAAGGCAAGCCAGACCAGCGGATCCGGGATCGGGGCGTCGTCGGACCCGGGCATCCGCCCCGACCGGTCGTAGGGGTACTCGGACCGGTAGCCGTCGGGCACGACGGTGTGCTCGACGGTCCAGAGCGACTCGAACCCGGCCGCCTCGGCGGCACGGGCCATGGCGACGGCGGCCGCGGGATCGCTGAACGGGCCGGTGTTGGCGAAGACGATGCCGAACTTCATCCCGGGGCCTCCTCCGGCCGAGGTCGTGTCAGGGGACGTAACATCTGTCAACGTACCTGACAGAAGATATGCTGGCAAGCGACGGCGTACCGTCGCACCAGACCGTCGAGGAGGAGCGCCCGGATGGAGCCCTACACGCTGTTCGCCATGCCCGCCTCGCTGTACTCGGGCAAGGCCCGGTCGTACCTGCGCACCCACCGCATCGGGTACGTCGAGCGGGCGCCGGGCGACGCCCGCTACACGGACGATGTCGTCCCGGCCATCGGTCGGTGGATCATCCCGGTGCTGCAGACCCCGGACGGGGCGCTCATCCAGGACACGGTCGACATCATCGACTTCCTCGACGCCGGCCAGCCCCCCGACCGGTCGGCCCACCCGGCCACCCCGGTGCACCGGGCCGTGGCCCACCTGCTCGAACTCTTCGGCGGCGAAGGCCTCCTCCGGCCGGCGATGCACTACCGGTGGGACTTCGACGACACCAACGTGGCCTTCCTGGCGAAGGACTTCTCGGCGGTGCTCGCCGTCGGCGCCGACGACGAGACCCGCGACGCCGTGTTCGCCTTCTCGAGCGACCGGATGCGCTCGGCGACCGCCGCCTTCGGGGTGTCCGAGGAGCTCGTCCCCGAGATCGAGCGCTCCTACGAAGAGTTCCTGGCGCTGTTCGACGCCCATCTGGCCGGGTCCCCCTTCCTGCTGGGCGGGCGGCCGACCATCGGCGACTACGGGTTCATGGGTCCGCTCTACGCCCACCTGGCCCGCGACCCGTACCCGTCGGTCCTCATGAAGCGGCAGGCGCAGCGGGTGTGGCGGTGGGTCGAGCGGATGAACGCACCGACCCAGGACGCCGGCGAGTACGGCGACTACCCCGAGCATCTGTTCGCCGACGACGCCGTTCCCGACAGCCTGCGCGCGCTCCTGGCCTACATCGGCGAGGAGTACCGGGACGAGGCCCTGGCGCAGGTGGCGGCGGTGGACTCCTGGCTGGCCGACCACCCCGACGCCGCCGAGGGCGACGTCGTGCTCGGCAAGCCCAACCGTCGGTTCAGCGGGACCACCACGTTCGACTGGCGGGGCCATCCGATGACCGTCGCCGTCGTCCCCTACCGGCTCTTCCTCCTCAAGCGCCTGCAGGACGCGGTGGCGGCGGCGGACCCCGCCGCCCGGCAGGCCGTCCGGGCCGTGTTCGCCGAGGCCGGGCTCGACCCGCTGCTCGACGTCCGTCCCCGGCGGTGGGTGGTGCGGACCGACAACCGCGAGGTGTGGGGCCCCCTGCAGGAGCCGGTACTCCCGTCCTGATCCGACCGGGTGCCCGGGTGCTCAGCTGCCCGGATGCCCGGACGCCCGGGCGCTCGGCCCGGCCACCCGTTGCTCCAGCCGGTCGATCACCGTCAGGTCGAGCCGACCCCCGGACAGTCGGACCAGCTGGCGGAGTCCGGTGGGGCTGGTCACGTTGACCTCGGACAGGCGTCCGTCGATCACGTCGATCCCCACGAACCACAACCCGTCGGCCCGCAGGGCCGGGGCCAGCGCGTCCACGATCCGCTCGTCGTCGGCGGAAGGACCGACGACCTCGACCGAGGCGCCGAGACCGATGTTGGCCCGGAACTCCCCCGGGGCCGGCCGCCGGTTGAGCACCCCGAGCGTCTCGCCGTCGACCAGGAGGATGCGACGGTCACCGTCGGCCACGCCCGGCAGGAACTGCTGGGCCATCACCGGTCGGGCCCCGTCCCCGGTGGCTGCCGCCGCCCGGGCCGGTCCCTCGGGATCGCCGGGCGCCAGGAGGACCACCCCCGCTCCCCCGTGGCCGTCGAGCGGCTTCAGCACCGCACCGTCGTGGCGCTCGGCGAAGTCCAGGAGGGTCGGAGCGTCGGCGGACACCACCGTCGGGGGCATGAGCTCGGGGAACCGGCAGGCGTAGAGCTTCTCGTTCGCCTCGCGCAGGCCCCGGGGGTCGTTCACCACCAGCGTCCGGCCTCGGGCGAACTCCAGGAGGAGGGTCATGGCGAGGTACCCGGCGTCGACCGGTGGGTCCGTCCGGACCAGAACGGCGTCCGTCGCGTCGAGCCCGAGGTCCCGGGACCCGCCCGCCGCCGTCACGGCCGATCCCGAGGGAGCGACCCGCCGGGCACGGGCCCGGACGGCGCCGTCCACCAGCGACAGCTGGCCGGCGGTGCAGCTCCACACCCGGTGCCCCCGCTCGAGGGCGGCGGCCATCAGTGTGACCGACGTGTCGGACTCGGGGTCGCACTCCTCCAGCGGGTCCATGACGACGAGGAGGTCCACGGGACGGTCAGCCCCGGTCGGCGCGGATGTTCGCCCGGTGCCGCTCGAACCGACCGACCACCTCGTCGGTCTGGGCCGAGGTCCAGGCCACGGCCGGCCAGCCCCCGAGCCCGCGGCACCGTTCGGCGTGCCGGGCGACCCGGGGGTCGACGGCGCCGTGGAACCCGAGCCGGGCCAGGGCCTCGAGCCGCACGTAGACCGGCACGACGACCGCCTCGGCGAGTGTCGGACCGTCACCGGCCAGCCAGTCGGCGTCGTCCAGCCACCCACCCATGACGGCCAGCGCGGTGGCGAGCTCGTCCGAGGCCCGGGCGATCCGGTCGTGGCCGGTGCCGTAGTAGATGCCGATCATCGGCGGGAACACGTGGGCGTCGATCCACGCCGTACGCACGCGCACCAGCGCCCGGTCGTCGTCGCCGGGCGGCAGGAGCGGTCGTCCGGACACGCAGGTCTCCAGCCACTCGAGGACGGGGATCGAGTCGGCCCGATGCTCGCCACCCACCCGGACCATCGGGATCTCCCCCTTCGGCGAGTGGGCGACGAACTCGTCCGGCACCACGAACCCCGGCGGTCGCACCGCCGTCGGGGGCACGTCCACGACGTCGTGGGGGATGCGCCGCTCGGCCAGGGCGAAGGACACCCGGACCGAGTACGGGCAGATCCAGTGGCCGAAGAGGGTGACCGGGTGGCCGTGCAGGCCGAGGCCGGGGTCGGCGGTCATCCGGGTGTCTCCCTCGAGTAGCTGTTGAGGAGATCGTCCTGCAGCACCTCGCCGGCGGTCGTGGTCGTGACCACCCGCAGCGGGGCGGTGAGCGTCCGGACGTGGTAGCTCCAACCGGCGGGAAGGTGCAGGCGGGATCCGAGTCCGGCCAGGTCGCGCTGACGGAGGGTGGGATCCTCCTGCCGGCTCCAGGTCTGCATCACGTAGTGCGCACCGTCGGCCGCCCACAGTTCGTAGACCTGTCGGCCGGCGTCGTACGTGAACGTCGTCTGACGGTCGACCGCGTGGGGTGTGTAGAGCTGGCTCCGGGCCGCGGTGGCCAGGCTCCCGGAACCGACCAGGTTCCCGAGGGAGACGGTGGCATCCAGGTACATGGCGATCCCGCCGAAGGTCTTGATCGTCTTCGGGGTCCCGCCGACCTTTGCGATCGAGTCCATCAGCCAGAAGCGGGGGCCGTTGAGCAGTGCGGCAAGGGCGCCGTCGTCCGCGGCGATGGCCTTCGCATCGAGCGCGTTCCACTTCGCCGCCGGACACGTGTTCAACGGGAAGGAGTTGTAGACGTCCGCCACAGGTCCCGCCGGACTCGCGTGCACCAGGAGCACCTCGCAGTACCGCAGGCCGACCAGGGAGTGCGCACCGGCCCCCGATGCCGCAGCCGTCGACGCGGCGGTGGACGCGTCCGACAAGGACGGGCTCCCGCACGCGGTGCCGACCGACGCCAGCACGACCAGCCCCAGGACAGCGGCACGCCTCGCCAATGTTCTGTCAGTCCTGCTGCCACGACTCACGGGGACACCGTAGCCCAGCGCGCTCCGGAACGGGTCGCCACCGACCGTGCCCGGTACAGTCCGGCACGGCCCCGCGCCGCGCCCGACCACTCGCCTGTCCCCACCACCGAACGAGGACGTCATGCCCACCACTCCGCCACGCACCGCCCTGGAGATCGCCCGGTCGGCCACGCTCCGCCCCATCGTCGACGTGGCGGCCGGCATGGGCATCGACGAGTCGCTCCTCCGGCCCTACGGCCGCCACGTCGCCAAGGTCTCCCTCGACGCGGTGGCCGCGCTGGCGGATCGACCCCGGGCCAGGTACGTCGTGGTCACCGCCGTCACCCCCACCCCGCTCGGCGAGGGCAAGACGACGACGACCCTCGGCCTGGCCCAGGGGATGTCCCACATCGGCAGGCGGGCCACGGCCGCCATCCGGCAGTCGTCGATGGGCCCGACCTTCGGCATCAAGGGCGGGGCGGCCGGGGGCGGCTACAGCCAGGCGGCCCCCTTCGAGGCGTTCAACCTCCACCTCACCGGCGACCTGCACGCCGTCACGGCCGCCCACAACACGTTGTCGGCCGTCGTCGACAACCACCTCCACCAGGGCAACGCCCTCGACCTCGACCCGCACGAGATCTCGTGGCGCCGGGTCCTCGACGTCAACGACCGGGCGCTCCGCAACGTCGTCATCGGCCTCGGGACGACCGAGGACGGCACGCCCCGCCAGTCCGGCTTCGACATCACCGCCGCCAGCGAGGTCATGGCCGTCCTGGCCCTGTCGACGTCGCTCGCCGACATGCGGCGGCGCCTCGGGTCGATCGTCGTCGGCTACGACACCTCCGGCCGACCCGTCACCGCCGAGGACGTGCGCGGCGCGGGGGCGATGGCCGTCATCCTGCGGGACGCGCTCCAGCCCAACCTCCTCCAGACGCTCGAGAACACGCCCGTCCTGGTCCACGCCGGCCCGTTCGGCAACATCGCCCACGGCAACTCGTCGGTGATCGCCGACCAGATCGGGATCCACACCGGCGACTACCTGATCACCGAGGCCGGGTTCGGTGCCGACATGGGGGCCGAGCGGTTCTTCAACATCAAGTGCCGGGTGTCCGGACTGGTGCCCGACGCCGCCGTCGTGGTCACCACCGTCCGGGCCCTCAAGGCCCACTCGGGCACCTTCACCATCGTGGCCGGCCGGCCCCTGCCGCCTGCCCTGGTCGCCGAGGACCCCGACGCCGTGCGGGCCGGCGCCGCCAACCTGGTCAAGCAGGTGGAGAACGTGCGGCTCCACGGGGTGACCCCGGTGGTCGCCGTCAACGCCTTCCCCGAGGACTTCCCGAGCGAGCACGACGCCATCCGGGAACTGGCCGCATCCCTCGGGGCGCGGTGCGCGGTCTCCACCCACTTCGCGGACGGTGGCGCCGGGGCGACCGAACTGGCCGAGGCGGTCGTCGAGGCGGCCGACGATCCGGGGACGTTCGCCTACCTGTACCCGTCCGAGGCCCCGCTGCGCGACAAGATCGCGACGATCGCCACCCGGGTGTACGGCGCCGACGGGGTCGACTACGCGCCCGCCGCGGCCCGGACGGTGGACCGGCTCGAGTCGCTCGGGTTCGGCGGGCTGTCCGTCTGCATCGCCAAGACCCATCTGTCGATCTCGTCCGACCCGGCCCTCAAGGGCGCGCCCACCGGCTGGCGGCTGCCCGTGCGCGAGGTCCGCCTGTCGGCCGGCGCCGGATTCGCCTACGCCATCTGCGGCGACATGCGGACGATGCCCGGCCTCGGATCCCATCCGGCCGCCTTCGACATCGATCTCGACGACGACGGGGAGATCGTCGGGCTCTTCTGACCCGCCGCCGGGCGGGTGCTCAGTGCGGGAACGGCTCGGCCGCGGCCGACAGCTCCTCTTCGGCCAGGTGGACCTCCTCCGGCGTGCCCGGACGCTGCGGCGTGGACCTGTCGAGCGCCACCGCGGCGACGACGGTGCCGATGCCGACCAGCACCGCTCCGATCAGGAAGGCCAGCCTGTAGCCGTCGGTGAGCGCCTGGGGGGTCGGACGGCCCTGCGACTCGAGGGCACGGGTCCGACCGGTGGCCACCGCGCTCAGCACGGCCAGCCCGAGGGCGGACGCCATCTGCATCGACACGTTCACGATCCCCGAACCGAGGCCGGCGTCCGCCACCGGCACCTCGGCCATGGCGATCGACAGCAGGGGGGCGAAGGCGGTGCCCGCGCCGAGGCCGATCAGCAGGAACGCCGGCAGCATCACCGACACGTAGGCCGTGTCCGTGCCGAGGGTGGTGAGCAGCAGCAGGCCGACGGTGCCGGCGACCATGCCCGGGATCAGGACGCGCTTGTCGCCGAACCGCGTGACCAGGCGGGCGGTGATCCCGGCCGACAGGATCCCCATGGTGACGGACATCGGGAGGAAGGCCAGACCGGTCTGGACCGGCGTGTAGCCGAGGACGCCCTCGAGGTAGAGCGCACCGAGGAAGAACGTCGTGAACATGCCCGTGGCCAGCATCCCCCGGATGACGCTGGAGCGGGTCAGCGTGGGGATCCGCAGGATGCGCAGCGGCATGATCGGGTTGGCGAGGCGCGCCTCCAGGAGGAAGAAGGCCACCAGCAGTGCCACCGACGCGCCGCCGAATCCGAGGGTGTGGGCGGACAGCCACCCGTACCGGGTGGCCGTCGAGATGGCGTAGATCCCGAGCATGAGGGAGACCGTCACCAGCACCGAGCCGGTGACGTCGACGCCGCTGCGGATGCCGAGGCCGACGTTCTCCACGATGAGGATCCGGCCGAAGACGAAGGTGAGCAGGCCGATGGGGACGTTGATGAAGAAGATCCAGTGCCAGTCGAGGGCCTGCGTGAGGATCCCGCCCACCAGGAGACCGATGGACCCCCCGCCCACGGCCACGAAGATGTAGGCGCTCATCGCCCGCGAGCGCTCCGCCGACCCGGGGAACTCGGTGACGATGATGGCGATGATGACGGACGACGAGAACGCCCCGCCGATCCCCTGGAGGAAGCGGCCGACGATCAGCACCGACTGGGTCTGGGCGACACCGCAGGCGATCGACGACGCGGTGAACACCACGATCCCCGACAGGAACACCTTGCGGCGACCGATGAGGTCGCCCAGCCGGCCGGCCATGAGGAGGAAGCTGCCGAAGCTGATCAGGAAGGCGTCGACCACCCAGGCGAGGCTGGAAGGGGTGAAGTGCAGGTCCTTCTGGATGTCCGGCAGCGCCACGTTCACGATCGACGAGTCGAGGGCGTTCATGAACATGGCCAGGCAGACCACCACCAGGGCCCACCACCGCACGCGGCCGGTCCGGGGCGCGCCGGAAGACACCGGTTGGGCGGCAGGGGCCATCACTCCATTTGACCGGGTGTGGTCCGGAGCGGCAAATCCCCGTCCGCGTTCCCCGATGCCGGTCCTCGCCGGACGATGCCGGTCCTCGCCGGACGATGCCGGTCCTTGCCGGACCGCGGGTCCGGTGCAACACTCCGCTGGTGCGAGCCTCCCGGACCCCTGCGCCCCGTCGGGACGGGCGGCCGGTCCGCCGGGGCGCCCGGGCGGTGGTGATGACGTTGGTGGTGGCCGGCACGCTCGCCGGGTGCTCGTCGGCCACGTCGTCGACGCCCACCACCGGCGCGGCGTCGGCGACGGCCACCGCGGCCCCGTGCCACCGCCCGGTCGTGCCCGTCCACGCCGTCCCCGTCGCCGGCGTCCCGACGGACTGGAACCTCACCTCCTTCGACGGCACCGTGATCCGGGTCCACTGGTTTCCGCTCGCCGCGTACCGCCCGCAGGACGGATCGGGACCGCACCCCACCGTGCTGATGGGCCCGGGTTGGAGCCTCCCGGGGGACACGGACACGACCGGACAGGGCATCCTCGGGGGCAGCCCGATCAAGGGCCTCCTCGACGGCGGGTACAACGTGGCGACGTGGGACCCGCGGGGCTTCGGGAAGTCGGGCGGCCGGGCCGAGGTCGACAGCGCCGACTACGAGGCCCGCGACGTGAGCACCCTGATCAGCTGGGTGGCCACCCGGCCGGGTGTGCAGCTCGACGCCCCCGGCGACCCGCGCATGGGCATGGTGGGCGGCTCCTACGGCGGCGGGATCCAGCTGGTCACGGCGGCGACCGACTGCCGGGTGGACGCCATCGTCCCCACCATCGCCTGGCACTCGCTGTCGACCAGCCTCGACAAGGCGGGCACGGTGAAGACCGGGTGGTCGGGCATCCTGACCGACCTGTCCGGCGCCGACCACGTGGACCCGGTCGTGACCGCCTCGGCCGTGGCCGGCCGCACCACGGGGACCATCACCCCCGCCGAGTCGGCGTGGTTCCGCGCCCGGGGACCGGACCGTCTGATCCACCGGATCACCGTCCCGACCCTCCTCATCCAGGGGACGGTCGACACCCTCTTCACCCTGCAGGAGGGTGTCGACAACTACGAGGTGCTGCGCGCCTCGGGCACCCCGACGGCGATGCAGTGGTTCTGCGGGGGCCACGGCATCTGCCGGACGAACCCCGGGGACACCGCTGCGCCGGGGCAGGCGACGATGGCCTGGCTCCGGCGGTACGTCCAGCGGGACACCTCGGTCGACACCGGCCCGGGGTTCTCCTTCGTCGACCAGAACGGGACCACCTACTCCGCCGCGTCCTACCCGCTCCCGCAGGCCGCGCCCTTCGTCGGGACCGGATCGGGCACCCTGCCGCTGGTGGCGACCGGGGGTTCGGGGCCGGTCACGTCGGTGCCGGCCGACCAGCAGCTCGGCGCCCTGGCCGCCGGCATCACCCCGGCTCCGGCGACCACGGCCGTCGACGTCCCGGTGGAGTTCCCGAAGGCCGGCGTGGTGGTGGGCGCCCCCCGGCTGTCGTTCCGCTACACCGGCACCGTCCCGGCCCACGACCGACCCACCCGGGTCTTCGCCCAGCTGGTCGACACGACCACCGGCCTCGTGCTCGGGAACCAGGTCACGCCCATCGCCGTCACGTTCGACGGGCACGCCCACACGGCCAGCGTGCCGATGGAGATCGTGGCCTACACGGCCACGCCGACCAGCCACGTCGAGCTGCAGCTGGTGGCGACGACCGTCGCCTACGCGACGCCCCAGCTCGGGGGGTCGGTGACCTTCTCGGCCGTCCGCGTCGCCCTGCCGGTGGCGGCCGACCTGACGCCCCGCGCCTGACGCCGGCACCGCTCGGCCGGGCCGGTGCGCGGGGCCCCGTCGGTACCGGTCGCCCGGGGACCTCGCCGGTCGCGCCGGGTCCGGTCAGCGCGGCGCCCGGGGCAGGCCGAGACCCAGCCACGAGATGATGTCGCGCTGGATCTCGTTGGTGCCGCCCCCGAAGGTGAAGATGGTCTGGCTGCGGGCCCGCTGCTCGAGGCGACCGGCCAGCACGGCGCCGGGCGAGCCCTCGGCCAGGTACCCGGCCGGACCCACGATCTCCCCCAGGACCCGGTAGGCCTCCAGGGCGAATTCGCTGCCGTAGACCTTGGTGGCCGAGGCGTCGGCCGGGTTCAGACCCTTGTCGGCGGCCCAGGCCACCTTCCAGTTGAGGAGCTTGAGGTACTCGGCCCGGGCCCACAGCCGGGCCAGCTGCACCTGGACCCACTCCTGGTCGATCACCCGGCGGCCGCCGGCCAGCCGCTCCCTTGCCGCCCAGGCGCGCACGTCGGCCAGGTCGCGCAGGATCCCCGACACGGGGCTGATCGCCACCCGCTCGAAGTTGAGCTGGTTGGTGATCAGCGTCCACCCGCCGTTCTCCTGGCCGACGAGGTTGGCCGCCGGGACCCGGACGTCGTCGTAGAAGGTGGAGCTGGTGAACTCGCCGGCCACGGTGGCGAGCGGGGTCCAGCTGAACCCCGGAGTGTCGACGGGCACGATGAACACCGACAGTCCCTTGTGCTTGGGTGCGTCCGGATCGGTGCGGGCCGCCAGCCACACGTAGTCGGCGTACTGGATGGCGCTGGTGTAGAGCTTCTCGCCGTTGATGACGTACTCGTCCCCGTCGCGCACGGCCCGGGTCCGCAACGACGCCAGGTCGGTACCGGCGGTGGGTTCCGTGTAGCCGATCGAGAAGTGGACCTCGCCCCGCAGGATGGCCGGGAGGAAGCGCTCCTTCTGCTGGTCGGTGCCGAGCTGCATGATGGCGGGTCCCACGCTGTTGAGCGTCAGCAGGGGGAGCGGCACCCCGGCCCAGTGGGACTCCTCGACGAAGATCATCTGGTCGATCGGACCCCGACCGTGCCCGCCGTACTCGACGGGCCAGCCGATCCCGAGCCAGCCGTCGGCGCCCATCCGGCGGATCGTCTCGACGTAGTCCGGACGGCCGCCGTCGGGCCCGGAGGCCGCCAGGCCGGCGAAGTAGGCCCGCAGTTCGGCCTGCAGGTCGAGCTGCTCGTCGGTCAGCGCCAGGTGCACGGCGTGTCTCCCATGGGGCGGACGTTACCAACGCCGCCGGGGTGGGGTACCGTCCCCTGCCATGAGCGACGCCACGACCCCCACCGCACCCACCCCTCCCGGCGTGCTGTTCGACGTCTCCGGCAAGACCGTCGTCGTCACCGGGGGCACCCGGGGCATCGGCCGGATGATCGCCGGGGGCTTCGTGGCCGCCGGTGCCGACGTCGTCGTGGCCTCGCGCAAGGCCGACGCCGTCGAGGCGGCGGTGGCCGAGCTCTCGGCGTACGGCACGTGCTCGGGCCTGGCCGCCGACCTGTCGTCGGAGGCCGGGGCCCGGGACTTCGCCGAAGCGGTGGCCGCCGGCCACGACCGGGTCCACGTGCTGGTGAACAACGCCGGCGCCACCTGGGGCGCACCGTTCCTCGAGCACGACACCGCCTCGTGGGACCGCGTGCTCAACCTCAACGTGCAGGGCGTGTTCCACACCACCAAGTTCCTCCTGCCCCTGCTCCAGGCGGCGTCGACCGCCGGGGACCCGGCCCGGGTGATCAACATCGGGTCGATCGACGGCATCCACGTCCCCGTGCTCGAGTCGTACTCCTACTCGTCGTCGAAGGCCGCCGTGCACCAGCTCACCCGGCACCTCGCCCGCCACCTGGCGCCGGGGATCACGGTCAACGCGGTGGCCCCGGGGCCCTTCGAGTCCAAGATGATGGCGGCCACCCTGGAGGCCTTCGGGGACCAGATCGCCGCGTCGGCGCCGCTCCAGCGCATCGGGCGGCCCGACGACATGGCCGGTGTCGCCCTGTTCCTGGCGTCCCGCGCCGGGTCCTACCTCACCGGCGCCGTCATCCCGGTCGACGGCGGCATCGCCACGGTCGGCTGACGACGCCCCCGATCCCGGGGTGCCGTCGACGCCGGGCCTGGTCGTTCGAGCACTCTACGTGATATTGTGGCCACTCTAGGTGTGATCTCGGAGGTCACGCCGCGTCCGGAGGTCGCAGTATGCGCACGGGTCGGAGCCGGGGCTCGGGTCGGAAGGGGTGGCGGGGGCCGGCCGGCCGCGCAGCGTCGGTGCTCGCCGTCGGACTCGCCCTGGCGGGCGCCGGCGTCGGTCCCGCCGGGGCGGGGAACGCGGCCGCCGCTCCGGCCTCCGCCCACGGGGTCCTCCCCTCCCCCGTGTCCGACGCCTACTGGCTGGTCACGCCGTCCGGCGGGGTCGAGGCCTACGGCGTTCCCGCGCTGGGAGCGCCGGCGGGACCGCTCAACCAGCCGGTGGTCACGGCCGAGCCCACACGCGACCGGGCCGGTTACTGGCTCGCCGCCGGCGACGGCGGGATCTTCAGCTACGGCGACGCCCGGTTCTACGGGTCGACGGGCGCCATCCACCTCAACCGGCCGATCGTCGGGATGGCCCCGACCGCCGACGACCGGGGCTACTGGATGGTGGCCTCGGACGGGGGCATCTTCTCCTTCGGCGACGCCGGGTTCTACGGCTCGACCGGGAGCCTGGTCCTCAACCGGCCGATCGTGGCCATGGCCGCCACCGGGGACGGGCGCGGCTACTGGCTCGTCGCCTCGGACGGCGGGGTGTTCGCCTTCGGCGACGCCGGGTTCTACGGGTCGACCGGCAACCTCACGCTGTCGCAGCCCGTCGTCGGCATGGACGCGGCCCCGGACGGCCACGGGTACTGGATGGTCGCCGCCGACGGGGGTGTGTTCGCCTTCGGTGACGCCCGCTTCCACGGTTCGGCGCCGTCCCGCACCTCCGAACCCGTCGAACGCCTGGTCTCCACCGGCGACGGGCTCGGCTACTGGATCCTGGCCCAGAACGGGACGGCCGAGGCGTTCGGGGACGCCGTCGGCGCGGCCCCCGCCCCGCAGGCCCTGATGTTCCGACCCGTCACCCCCGGCGACCGGGCCGTGCTGTTCGCGTTCCAGCAGTTGGGCAAGCCCTACGTCTGGGGAGGCAACGGTCCCGCCGGCTACGACTGCTCCGGTCTCGCGCTCGCCGCGTGGACCCAGGCGGCCGGCGTGTCCTTCGCCCGCGTGGCCGACGACCAGTACCACACGGCCGGGACGCCGGTCGCCCTCGACAGCCTCGTGGCGGGCGACCTCGTGTTCTGGGGGACGGACACGGCCGACTGGACGTCGGTGTACCACACCGCCGTCTACGCGGGGGGCAACTGGATCGTCGAGGCGACCGGCGACCACGTACAGCTCAACAGCATCGACCAGTGGGGACTCGGCGACCTGATGCCGAACGGCAGGCACCCCTGACCCACGGCGACCGGGCGCGCCCCTCGGGTCAGTGGACCGGCAGCACCATCGTCGTCGACCCGGACCGGCCCGACGCGGTCCGCACGGTGAGCGTCAGGTCCCAGGTCCCCGCCACCGGGAACACCACGTCGGTGGCGTAGTAGTGACCGGGACCGCTCAGGTGCATCGGGACGCGGATCGGCCCCACGTGTCCGGACGGCAGGCGGAGCACGGCGTCGATCCCGAGCACCGCCTCCGGCGTGCCGAGCCCGCTCAGGAGGTAGACGTGGATCTCGTTGCCGATGCCGGCCCGTGCGGGGTCCACGATGGTGTTGACCTGGGTACCGGCCGTCGTGGTCGACGCCGCGAAGGGCAGTCCCGCCGCCTGCCTCGCCGGGACGTCCTCGACGAGGAGGGCGGTCACCCCGAGGACGGCGACGACCAGGGCGATCTCGGCGACCACGGACCACCGGAGCGCCGACCGGCGTGGCGGATCCGGGGCCGGCGCACCGGGACCGTCTCCGGCCGGCGCCGGTGCCGGTGCGACGGGCCGGTGGGTGCGTCGCAGGCGCCAGGTGCCGCGCACGAGGCGGCGGCTGAGCGCCCCGAGTCCGACCAGCGCCAGGACCAGCGCCAGCTTGACCAGGAGCGTCCGGCCGTACGTGGTGTGGAAGAGCGCGTAGCGGCTGCCCACCTGGCGGAGGGCCTGGCCGGTTCCGCTCACCACGATGGCGCCGACGGCGACCAGCAGCCAGGCGGAGACGGTGCGGGTGACGGCACCCGGGTCCTCGGGCTGCGCCACCTTCGACGGCGGGCCGACGAGGAACGCGGCGAGCAGCACGAGACCACCCACCCACAACGAGGCCGCCGAAAGGTGCACGAGGTCGAGGACCAGGCCCACCAACGGTGCGGCTCCGGTCACCGCGTGCCCGGCCAGCGCCGTGGTCACCAGGAGCCCGGACCCGACGGCCAGGACCGCGGGGGGCAGCCACCGGGGGCGGTGGGTTCCGTCGCCGAGGCGCCCCCGCACCCCGACGAGCACGGGGAGCGCCGCCACGAGCAGGACCGCCCGGGCGGCGTCGGCCTGACCGGACCTCGTCCGGAGCACCTCGACCGCCAGGGCCGGGCGCAGCGCGTCGCCGAGGGGCAGGAGTGCCGCGAAGGCGCCCTCGACGGCGATGCCGACCACGGTGGCGACGAGCAGCACGGCCCACGACACCCACAGGATGCGCCCCACCCGGGGCGCGGAACCGCCCGCAGGCCAGGCCAGGGTCACCAGTACGGCCAGGCCGACGAACGTCAGGAGTCCGGCGAACGCCGCCCAGCGGAGCAGTCCGGCGACGGCCCCCACCCCGGGGCTGCCCGACTCGGTGGCCAGGGCACCGGCGACCACGGACGCCCGGACCGCACCCCGGTCGGAGCCGACCGAGAACACGTAGGCGCCGTGCACCGGGTGCCCGTCGTCCGAGATCACCCGCCACGCCACGACGTAGGAACCGGGGCCCAGTCCCGTCGGGAGTCCGATCGCCACCGCGTTGCGGCGCCCGCCGGGGTGGTGGTCCCCGCCGTCGTCCACCCGTCGACCGTCGGGCCCGAACACCCGCAGCGATCCGCCGTCGATGGTCACGACGTCGTCGAATTGCAGCACGACCTGGGAGGGCGGGGCGAGCAGGACCGACGAGGCCGCCGGGTCGGTGGAGACGAGTCGTGCATGGGCGCTGGCCGTTCCCGCCGTCGCGACGAGCAGGACGACGACGGCCACGCCGGCGACGGCTATGCGGGCGGTGCGCCCCGGCATCATGAGGTGCTCACCACCGGGCGAGCTTCAACCTGGGCATCCGACTCCGCATCGATCCGTCACGAGACGGGACCCGTTCCGGCCGACCGGCGCGCGACCGAGGTCGCGGCCCGGCGACGCCGCGGGACCCGAGGGGCCCCCATGATGGCACCGGCCGACGGAGCCCGCATCCGTCCGGGCGTCCCGCCGGCGGCGCGGTCAGCGCCGGACGAGCCCCCTGCCCGAGCCCCAGCCGGCGACGGACGTCGGGAGGCAGGCGCCGATGGCGCCCGGGTCGGCCGGCCGGCCGTACAGGAACCCCTGTGCCAGGTGGCAGCCGCAGGCGGCGAGCTCGGCCGCCTGGCCGGGCCGCTCGATGCCCTCGGCCACCACCTCGAGGCCGAGCGTCCTGCCCAGGGCCACGACCGCCTCGACGATGGCCCGGTCGTCGGGATCGGTCTCGAGGTGCTCGACGAAGCTGCGGTCGATCTTGAGTGCCTGGACGGGCAGGCGCTTCAGGTAGCTGAGCGAGGAGTATCCGGTGCCGAAGTCGTCGATGGCCAGGTGCACGCCGGCCCCCCGCAGCGACTCCAGGGTGGCGATGGCGGCGGCCGGGTCCCGGAGCAGCGCGCCCTCGGTGATCTCGAGCCACAGCCGGTCGGCCGGGAAGCCGGTCTCGTCGAGCACACACTCCACGAGCTCGCAGAACCCGGGCTCGGCGAGCTGCTGGGGCGAGATGTTCACCGACATGGTGGGCGGACGGCCCCTCCGGCCGACGGCGGTGCGTGCCGCCAGCCAGGACGCCCCCTGCCGGCACGCCTCGCGCAGGACCCACGCGCCGAGGTCCCCCACGAGACCGGACTCCTCGGCCAGGTCGACGAAGTCCCCCGGGGGGAGGAGCCCTCGCGTCGGGTGCTGCCACCGCGCCAGTGCCTCCGTGCCGATCACGGCGAGCCGCCCGATGTCGACGAACGGCTGGTAGTGGAGGACGAGTTGGTGCTCCTGGATGGCCCGGTGGAGCTCGTTCGACGTCCGCAGGTTCCGGCCGGCGTCGTCGTCGCCCGGGACGTACACGACGTAGCGACCCGGTCCCGACCGCTTGGCCTGGTACATGGCGATGTCGGCGCTGCGCAGCAGGGCGGACGGGAGCATCGACTCGGAGGTGGACAGGGCCACGCCGATGCTGAGCGACACGAACTGCTCGAAGTCGGCCTCGGACACCGGGGTGGCCATCGACGAGCGGAGCCGGCTCACGATCTCGAGCACGTCCTCCTCGCCCGACACCTCGCACAGCACGGTGAACTCGTCGCCGCCGAAGCGGGCCAGGAAGTCCTCGGGCCGCAGGGCGTGTTCCAGCCGCCGCCCGACCCGTCGGAGGAGCCGGTCGCCGGCGTCGTGCCCGATCCCGTCGTTCACCAGTTTGAACCGGTCGAGGTCGAGGAACATGAGCGCCACGTGCCGGCCGGTGGACTCCGCCCGACGGAGCGCCGGGTCGAGATGCTCCATGAACGACGTGCGGTTGGGCAGGCCGGTCAGCGGATCGGTGACCGCGTGCCGGGCCAGCTGCTCCCGCAGCGCCCGCCGCTCGTCGATGTCCTCGATCTGGCCGATCACGAACTGGGGTCGGCCCTGCGCGTCGCGCACCACCGATCCGTTGAGCGACACCCAGACGACCCGCCCGTCGGAACGCACGCCGCGGCGCTCCATGTGGAACGTGTCCCGCGCACCCGACAGCAACTGGTCGATGTTGTCCTGGGTCGCCTGCCGGTCGTCGGGGTGCACGAGGTCGCCCACCGCCGTCCCCACCAGTTCCTCGCACCGGTAGCCGTGGATGGCGGCGTACGCCGGGTTGACGTCGAGGAACCGTCCGTCGAGACCCAGCTTGGCGATGCCGATCGGCGCCTCGTCGAAGAGCTGGCGGATGCTGGCCGCGCCCTCGGCGGCCTCGTTCTCGGCCAACGCGGACCGCTCCATCCCCCAGGCGATGGCCTCGCCGACCAGCACGCAGACGGGTACCACCACGAGTGCCGACGCCAGGCCCACGGCCCGGGACGGTCCCGGGACGACCAGGAGGGGTACCACGTAGGCCAGCGCGAGCAGGGGGGCCAGGCGGACGACGGTCCACCGGGGCAGGGCGAGGCCCACCAGGACGGACGCCAGGACGAAGGTGACCGGGAAGGTGAAGCCGTCGTGGACGGCGAGGACGTAGGCGAGGTCGACGGAGACGAACGCGGCGAGGACCACGACGAGCACGGCCCACCGTCCGACACGTCCCCAGGGGACCCACCAGACGGCGATCCCGACGGCCAGCGTCGCCGCCCCGATGAGCCATACGGCGGCCATCGACGCCACCGGGGGGCCCACCTGGGCACTCACCACCAGCAGGACGGCGGCGAGGACCAGGGTGACCGACGCGGCCCGGACCCACGGCACGCGGCCCGGTCCGTCGTCGTCGACCGGGTGTCCCCGGTCCGCCACCGGAAGCCATTGCACAGCGCGGCATCGGCAGCGACGCCCCACAACTTGAACCCGACGGTCCCTTCGCCGCCGCGTTCTCCCAGGTGACACGTGTTGCGGCCGCCCCCGGGGGGACCGTGCGGCCCGCACGGACCCGGGCAGGCGGTACCGTGCCGGGGCGGCCAGCCGACCGTCGCCGCACCTACGAGGAGTCGTCCGATGAGCACCTTCCCCTACGCCGACCGCATCCCCGTCCACCGCAGGCTGCCCGAACTCGGGACCCCGCGGGCCGACGTGCTCGACGCGCTCCGCTCGATGGCCGCCGAGGAGGACCGCTCCTGGGAGTCGGGCCGGTGCTCGGGCACCATGTACTGCGGCGACCACGACCACTACGACTTCCTCAACGAGGCGTTCGCCCTGTTCTCCCATGTCAACGTGCTCCAGCGGGACATGTGCCCGTCGGCCACCCGGTTCGAGGCCGAGATCATCGCCATGACCCTCGACCTGCTGCACGCCGAGGCGGTGACCGGCACCGAACCGGTCGGGCTCGTCACCTCGGGCGGGACGGGGAGCATCTGCCACGCGCTGCTCGCCTACCGCGACCACGCCTCGGCCACCCGGGGGGTCACCCGACCGAACGTGATCAAGCCGGAGACGGCACATCCGGCCTTCGACAAGGCGTGCCATCTCTTCGGCATCGAGCTGCGGGTGGCCCCGGTCGACCCCGTCACGACCCGGGTCGACACCGAGTGGGTGGCGGGCGCCGTCGACGACGGGACGGTCGCGCTCATCGGCTCGGCCTGCAACTACGGCTACGGCACGGTCGACCCCATCGAGGCGCTGTCCGACATCGCCCTCGAGCACGGCATCGGACTCCACGTCGACGGATGCCTCGGCGGGTGGATCCTCCCCTTCGGCCAGGAGCTCGGGTACGACATCCCCCGGTTCGACTTCCGGGTACCGGGCGTGACCTCGATCTCGGCGGACACCCACAAGTACGGCTACGCGCTGAAGGGCACCTCCGTCGTCTCGTTCCGCGACAAGGCGCTCCGCAACGCCCAGTACTTCTTCAACACCGCCTGGACCGGTGGAAAGTACTGCTCGCCGGGCATGGACGGCTCACGATCGGGCGGCCTCCTGGCCGCCACCTGGGCGTCGATGGTCCAGCTCGGGCGTGAGGGGTACCGGGGCTACGCCGAACAGATCTTCGCCACCTCGGCCACCCTGCAGGCCGCGGTCCGCTCCCACCCGGAGCTGCGCATCCTGGGCGACCCGTCGTTCCTGTTCAGCTTCACGTCGGACGCGTTCGACATCTACCACGTCAACGACGCCATGCGCGAGCGGGGGTGGCGCTTCAACGGCCAGCAGTACCCCAACGCGCTGCACATGGCCGTCACCCGCCCGCAGACGCGGGCCGGGGTGGCCGAGGCCTTCGCCGCCGACCTGGGCGAGGCCGTCGCCTACGCATCGGCCCAGTCGGGGCCGCCCCGGTCCGGCGCCGTCTACGGCGGGGTCGCCGGAGGGATGACCGACGAGGCCGACGAGTTCATCCGCCTGATGATGAGCGAGATGATGGACGCGCAGCAGTCGATCCCCGACGATGCCTGATCCCGCCCGCGGCGCCCCGCGGGACGAGCGGTGGGTCCTGGCCGTGGACCTCGGCACCGGGGGGCCCAAGGTGGGACTCGTCTCCCTCACCGGGCGGGTGGCCTGGCACGAGCACCGGCCGGTCCCCACCCGCCTCGGGCCGGACGGCGAGGCGACCCAGGACGCCGGGTCGTGGTGGGACCTGATCCGCGAGGCCGCGGGCCGGGCCCTCGCCTCCGGCGTGGTCGACCCGGGCCGGGTGGTCGCCGTGTCGTGCACCGGCCAGTGGGCGAGCACCGTGCCCGTCGACGCCGCCGGTGTCCCCGTCGGCCCGTGCCAGCTGTGGTCGGACACCCGCGGCGCGCCCCACGCCCGGGCCGTCATCGGCGGCCCGGTCGCCGGGTACGCGCCGGCGGCCGCGCTGCGGTGGATCCGGCACAGCGGCGGAGCCCCCTCGACGTCGGGTGCCGACCCGATCGGCCACATGCTGCACCTCGAGCGCGACGAGCCGGACGTCGCCCGGGCGGCGCGGTGGTACCTGGAGCCGGTCGACTACCTGTCGATGCGGTTCACCGGGACGGCGTCGGCCACCGCCGCGTCCATGGCCGGCGCGTGGCTCACCGACAACCGCACCGCCGACCCCACCGGCTACGACCCCGTCCTGGTGGCGGCGTCCGGGGTGCCTCCGGCCAAGCTGCCGCCGCTCGGGCGCACGGCAGGCGTGGTCGGCACGGTCCGGCCGGACGTGGCCGCCGAACTGGGGCTGCCCGACGGCGTGGTCGTCGTGGCCGGGACCCCCGACCTCCACTCGGCCTCGGTCGGCGCCGGGGCCGTGCTCGCACTGCAGGCCCACGTCGCCATCTCCACGACCAGCTGGTTCAGCTGCCCGTTCCCCCGCAAGAAGACCGACGCGGTGCGCCAGATGGCGACCGTGCCGGGGATCCTGCCCGGACTGCGCCTGGTCGCCAACAACCAGGAGTCCGGCGGTCGGGCACTCGAGTGGCTCCGGGACTGCCTCGACGGGGAGGACGCCGTCCGTCCGACCCCCTTCGACGAGCTCACCGCCCTGGCGGCCACGGCCGCGCCCGGCAGTGGTCGGGTCCTGTTCACCCCGTGGCTGGCCGGCGAGCGTTCGCCCGTCGACGACCGTCGGGCCCGGGGTGGGTTCCACAACCTGTCCCTGCGGACGACGCGGGCCGACCTGGTGCGCTCCGTACTCGAGGGGGTGGCCCTCAATTCGCGCTGGCTGGCCCGCGCCGTCGAGCGGTTCGTGGGACAGCCGCTCGGCACCGTCCGTGCCATCGGCGGCGGGGCCTCCTCGGCGCTGTGGTGCTCGATCTACGCCGACGTCCTCGACCGGCCCGTCGAGCAGGTGGCGGAGCCCCTGCTGGCCAACCTGCGCGGCGCGGCCCTGATCGCCGGGATGTCCCTCGGGGCCGTCGCCCCGGACGAGGTCCGCCGGATGGTCCCCGTGGCCGCCACCCACCGGCCCGACCCCGCCGCCGTCGCCGTGTACGACGAGCTGGCCGCCGAATTCCCCCGCCTCTACGCGGCCCAGAAGCGCACGTTCGCCCGACTGGCGGGCTGACGGTCCGCCGCGGCCGGTCCACCCCGCTCCGGCACCGGCCGTCAGGCGGACAGGATCGGCAACCGGGCCGTGCGGTCCAGTACGTGCAGATGGCCGGGGGCCGGCCGGCCGAGGAGGAAGCCCTGGGCCTCGTCGCAACCGAGGGCCCCGACGGCCCGGAGCTCGGCCGGGGTCTCGACGCCTTCGGCCACCACGATGATCCCGAGCCGGTGGGCGAGATCGACCACGGTCTGGATGATCGTCCCGTCGTGGTCCTCGGCGTCCAGGCCCGACACGAAGCACCGGTCGATCTTGAGGCGGTCGATGGGCAGCCCCTGGAGGTAGAGGAGGGAGGAGTAGCCGGTACCGAAGTCGTCGAGGGCCAGGTGGGTGCCGAGTTCCCGCACGCGCTGCATCATGGCGCCGATCTGGAGGATGTCGACCACGAGCACCGATTCGGTGACCTCGAGCACGAGGTGCCCGGGGTCGAGGCCCGAGGCGTCGAGGGCGTCCTGCACGTCGTCGAAGAAGCCGGGGTCCTGGAGCTGGCGGGCCGACACGTTGACGGACACGGCGAGGTCCGGGAAGCCCTGTGCCTGCCAGTCCCGGCACTGGAAGGCGGCCTCCTCCAGGACCCACCGTCCCACCTGCACGATCTGACGGCTCTGCTCGAGGAGCGGCACGAACTCGCCCGGGGGGACGCTCCCCAGGTCCGGGTGGGCCCACCGGAGGAGCGCCTCCATGCCGACCAGGCGGCCCGGGCGGCCGCCCGCCAACTGGAAGATCGGCTGGTAGTGGAGCGTGAGCTCGCCCTTGGCATGGGCCACCCGCAGCTCGTCGGCCACCAGGCTCTCGCGTCGCGCGTCGTCGCCGATGGCCGCGTCGTAGACCTCGAAGCGGGCCGGTCCGCTCCGCTTCGCCTGGTACATGGCCGCATCGGCCTGGGAGAGGCACTCGTCGGGGTCGGCGTCGGGGGCGACCTCGGTGATGCCGATGCTCACCGACGTGTGCAGCTCGCGGCCACCGACCGGGACCGGGGCCCGCATGGACTGGTGGATGCGCTCGGCCAGCGACCGGGCCGCCGTCATCGGCTCCTCGAGGTCCTCGGCCAGGATCACGAATTCGTCGCCCCCGAGCCGTGCCACCGTGTCCGACGCCCGCACCAGGGAGAGGAGCCGCTCCGACACCGTCATCAGGAGACTGTCCCCGGCCGAGTGGCCGAACCGGTCGTTGATGGCCTTGAAGTTGTCGAGATCGAGGAAGAGGAGCATGGGAGGCGCGCCCGAGCGGGCGGCGCCGCGGGCCGCCCGGCGCAGGCGGTCGGCGAGCAGCGTGCGGTTGGGGAGGCCGGTCAGATGGTCGTGCAGGGCCTGATGGGAGAGGTTGGCCTGCTCCTTGCGCAGCCGCTCCTGCAGGACGCTGCGCGTCTCGTCGAACGCCCGCACGGTGCGCACCATGCCGCCGTCACAGCTGAGGCTCACCACCCGGCACGCCAGGTCGACCAGGTCGCGCCCGACGCCGAGCCGCGCCGCGTCCTCGGCGATCGCCGCCACGCACAGGTCGCGCCAGTGCAGGTATCCCTTGACCGCCACGGCCAGGTCGACCTCCATGAGAACCACCTGCTGGCCCTGCCGGGACAGTGCGACCTCCTCGTCGGGCGAGGCGGCGCGGTCCGTGCACAGCCAGCGGCCGATCAGCTCGGTGCCCAGCCGGGACGACGCGAACGCCTCGTTGCGGAGGAACTCGGGGAAGCGTGCGGCCACCTGGTTCCCGATCTCGTCGGCGCGCGCCTGCAGGGCGAGTCCCAGTGCCCTGCGTTCGTCCGCGGGCACGGCCGACGGGTCCGCGTCGGGCTCGGAGGTGTCGGCTACGGGGCGCGAACTCATCTCGACGCCTATCGGCGCCGCCGGACGGCAACTTGAACGGGCCACGGCGGCACCCGGTGCTCCGGCGGGGCGGCCGGACGGGCGCCCGGCGGCGGCGTTCTGCCTAGGGTGGCGGGCAGCCGACCGGAGGAGGGCCATGAAAGCAGCGGTGTACTACGAGACGGGCAGCCCCGACGTGTTCCGCTACGAGGACGTGCCGGACCCGACCTGCGGGCCGGGCGACGTCCTCCTCCGGGTGGAGGCGGTCAGCGTCGAGGGCGGCGACACCCTGAACCGGCTGGGCGGCGACCTCACGTCGGTCCCCCACGTCGTCGGCTACCAGTGTGCCGGCCGGGTGCTCGAGGTGGGCGACGGGGTCGACGACCTTTCCCCCGGCGACCGGGTGGTCACGGTGGGGGTCGACGGTTCCCACGCCGAGCTGCGGGTGACGGGCCGGCCCTTCTGCTGGAGGATCCCCGACGGGTTGGCCACCGAGGTGGCGGCGTGCGTGCCCGTGCCCTTCGGGACGGCCGACGACTGCCTGTTCGAGTTCGGGCGGCTCCAGGCCGGCGACACCGTCCTCGTCCACGCCGGTGCCAGCGGTGTCGGGATCGCCGCCGTCCAGCTGGCCAAGCGGGCCGGGGCCACGGTGCTCGCCACGGCGTCGTCCCCCGAACGGCTCGAGCGCCTCGGCGGGCTCGGGCTCGACCACGGGATCGACTATGCGACCACCGACTTCGTGGAGGAGGTGCGGCGACTCACCGGCGGCCGCGGCGCCGACGTCGTCGTCGACCCGGTGGGCGGCTCCAACCTCCAGCGCAGCCTGCTCTGCCTGGCCTACCGCGGCCGGTGCGTGACCTTCGGGGACGCCGGCCGCGAGACGCCGGCCCCGCTCGACATCTCGACCATGCGGGCCGCCAACCAGACCCTCGTGGGGTACTTCCTCGGGGCCGAGCTGTTCCTCGGGTCCCGGGCCCACGCCGGGATCGCCCGCCACCTCGACGACATCGCCGCCGGCGACCTGCAGGTCGTCATCGACCGGAGGTTCGCACTCGAGGAGGCGGGCGAGGCCCACGCCTACATCGAGAGCCGTCAGGCGTTCGGCCGGGTCCTGCTCGTCCCGTGATCCTCCGAGCCGCCGTACCGTCCGACGTGCCCGCACTGGTCGGGCTCATCGAGGAGCTCGCCGCCTACGAGCGCGAACCCGACGCTGTCGAGGTCGACGCGGCGATGCTGACCGACGCACTGTTCGCCGAGGCACCGGTGGTGTTCGCCACCGTCGCCGAGGACGGCGGTGCCGTGGTCGGGACCGCCATCCACTTCCGCAACTTCTCGACGTGGACGGGCCGTGTGGGGATCTACCTCGAGGACCTCTACGTCCAGCCCGGACACCGGGGCCGCGGGATCGGGCGGGCCCTGCTCGCCCATCTGGCCCGGACGGCGCGCGACCGGGGGTACGGACGGGTCGACTGGTCCGTCCTGGACTGGAACGAGCCGGCGCTGGCCTTCTACCGCTCGATCGGCGCCCGGCCGATGACGGGGTGGACCGGCTACCGCCTCGACGGCGACGCCCTGGCCACCCTGGCGCAGGAGGATCCGGGTGCGACGGGCGCGCCGGTCGACGGCACGGAGGGCGGCGTGCCGGAGGGCGGCGGAGGTGGCGGGATCAGATCGTGAACGACATGTTGGCGACCAGCCGGGCCCCGAGCTCCCGGTCCCCGGAGAAGCGCACGCCGTCCTCGGCGTCCACGCCGGGGTCGTGGCGCCCCCCGGTGAGTCGCAGGTAGCGCTGGGCCGGGAGCTCCACCCCCACCGTCGGCTCGCCGTCGAGCGCGTCGACCACGGCGGCCCGCCCGTCGACCTGGACGAGGTAGGTGCGCGGCAGCGGGCCGGTCAGGTCGATCCGCACCCGGGACCCCTCGGGCAGCGCCGCCCGCCGTCCCACGATGTAGCCGAGCCCCGTGGCCACCTCGTCGAGCGCCGAGGCCAGGTCCGCCGCCGTCTCCCGGGCCGGCAGCCCGAGGGCGAGGCGGATGTCCTGCTCGTGCAGGTAGCAGTCGTAGTGGCGGATGCGCATGAAGCGCCCGTAGGTCTCGTCCCTGCCCGCGGGCGTCCAGGACGGGGCGTCGAACTCCTCCTGGGTCATGGCGTCGAGTGCGGCGAGCCGCCGGGACGTCACGTCCTCCAGCCGGGCGACCATCTGCGGGCCGGGGGTGCCGCGGAGTGCCTCCACCCAGACCTCGTTCGCCTCGGCGATGGCGTTCCGCATATGGGGGAGGTGCGAGACGTCGACCGACGGGGCGGCCTCCCCCAGGAGCATCGCCTCGGCCCCGATGACGTGGCTCAGGGTGTCGCGCACGGTCCATCCCGGCAGGCACGTCGGGGTGTCCCACTGCTCGGGCGTCAGGTCGGCGCACAGGTCGGACAGCGCCCGGTACTCGTTCCGGAGGAGGTCGACGGCAGCTTGCTTGTCCACGATGGTCGCCATGTCCCAACCGTAGCGGCCGACCGGAACGCGTCGCCCCACGCGGGCGGATCCGGCCGGGTAGCCTGGCCTCCATGTCCTCCCGTTCCGCGCGCCTGCTCCTGGCCGGCGCCCTGGTGGCCTCCGGACTCGCCGTCGGAGCCGTCGCCTCCTCGACCGGTGGTTCGGCCGCCGCGTCGTCGCCGCAGCAGCGGACGATCTCGCTGCAGGGTGCGTCCTACACGCCGAAGGCGCCGTCCGGGGGAACCGACGACTACCACTGCACCCTGGTCGACCCCCACGTCACCAAGGACTCGTACATCGTGTCCGCCCACTTCTACCCGAACAGCGTCGAGGTCCACCACGCCATCCTCTTCCTCATCCCGCCCAGCCTGGCGGCGACGGCCCGCGCCGACGACCGGAGCGGCAGGGGCTGGACCTGCTTCGGCGAGTCGGCCCTCCCCAATTCGATCCCCACGCCGTCCGGCGGGGCCGCGCCGGTGACGAACAGCGCGTCGGGCGCCGGCGGAAAGCACTTCCAGGACCGCATCTCCAACACGCCCTGGCTCACCGCGTGGGCGCCCGGACACGGCGCCGCGGACATGCCGAAGGGGACCGGCGCCCAGCTTCCGGCCGGCAGCTTCGTCGTCATGCAGATCCACTACAACCTGCTCCGGGGCGACAGGCCGGTCCGGGCGAAGCTGGTGCTGCACACGGTGCCGGCATCCACGCACCTGCAGCCCCTCCAGCTCAACCTCATGGTGGCGCCGCCCGACGTGCCGTGCCCGGCCGGGGTCACCGGTCCGCTGTGCGACCGCACCGCCGAGCTGGCCAACATCGCCCAGCGCTTCGGTGCCGGCTCCGTGGCCTTCGACAACGTCATCGAGCAGGTCTGCGGGCGCAACCCGAGCGCACCGCCGGCCGGCACGTCGACCTCCTGCGTGTGGCCGATCGCCGCCGGGCAGACGCTGCTGCAGGCCACCGCGCACATGCACCTGACCGGCCGGGCCATGCAGATCGTCCTGGACCCGGGCACGCCCCGGGCAACGACGCTGCTCGACGTGACCAACTACAACTTCGACTACCAGAGGACCTACACCCTGGCCCACCCGGTCACCACCCAGCCGGGGGACACCATCGGCGTCACCTGTACCTTCGACCCCACGCTCGCCCAGGAACTCCCCCAGCTGCGGAAGCTGCCTCCGCACTTCACGGTGTGGGGCGACGGGTCCTCCGACGAGATGTGCCTGGCCATCCTCGGTGGCGTCCACGGGGCCTACAAGGGCTGACCCCCGGGGGACTGCGCCGGGCGGTCGGCGCGACGCCGCCTCAGTCCCCCGCCCAGCAACCCAGGATGACGTCGGCCACGGTCACCGCCACGGCCGCCGAGCTCGTGGGCGGGACCCCGAACCGGGGCGGCAGGCCCGAGTCGTCGACCAGCAGCACCTTCCAGTCCTTGCGGACCACCACCGAGCCGTCCGTCGTCTGGAACGCGGCCTGACCGAGTGCCTCGAGATCGCGGGTCTTCCCCCGGGACGCCGCCAGTGCATCGAAGTACGCGTAGGTCTGGGACCAGCTCGAGAGTTCCGTCACCGACACGGAGAACGAGCCCGGCGCAGTCGCTCCCGGATAGGCGTAGGTGCAGGCGTACCGGTGGTCGATCCACGTGGGCACCGAGACCGTCGCCGTCTCACCGAGGGCGGAGGCCATCTCCGTCTGGGCCTCGTGCGAGCACACCTGGACCGAGATCGCCGAGGGCACGGTGCCGGCGGGCTTCGGCGCCAGGGTCGTCGTCGCACGGGTAACCGCCTGCTGACCGCCCGAGCATCCGGCGGCGGTGAGGCCGGCGGCGAGGAGGATGCCCAGTGTCCGCGGACGCACGCCGCGCACAGTACCAGCGGCCCCCGCCGGCCCGCGGTCGCGGGCGCGGGGCCGGCCGGGGATCACACGGGCCGGACCGGGCGCTCCAGGATCGCGACCAGCTCGACGTGCTCGGTCATGGGGAACAGGTCGAAGGCCCGCAACGAGCCGAGGTGCCACCCGGCGGCCCGCAGCTGGCGGAGGTCGCGGGCGAACGGGGCCGGCTCGCACGACACGTAGGCGATCCGCCGGGGCGCCGGATCGAGGTCGCACAGCGCGCCGAGCACCTCGCGTCCCGCACCGGACCGGGCGGGGTCGAGCACGACGAGGTCGGGGCGGCCCAGCCGCCGTGCGACCAGTCCGGGCCGCACCGCACCGCGCACCACCTCGACCTGGTCCAGCGCCGCCGCGTTCCGGACCAGGTCGGCCACGGCCGGTCCGCTCCGCTCCACGGCGGTGACGCCGCCGGTCGGGCCGACCGCCCGGGCCAGGGCCACGGTGAACAGTCCCGCCCCCGCGTACAGGTCGGCCGCGCGCTCGCCCGGGCGCGGGTCCAGGCCCTCCAGGACGGCCCGGGTCAGGACCTCGGCCGCCCGGGGGTGGACCTGCCAGAAGACGCCGGCATGGACGGTGAACCGGTTCCCCAGCACCTCGAACTCGACGTGGTCGGGGGGCCGGAGGGTGCGGCCCTTCCACACCAGGCCGACGTCGAGATCCGGAAGGTGGTCGAGGCGCTGCCTGCCCGTCTCGACGAGCACGACCGGTCTGCCGCCGTCCGGCGACGCGAGCACCTCGAGCTGGCGGGCGCCGGTCCACCGCACCGAGCCCACGGCGGCGGCGTTGACCCCCCCGGTGGCGATGGGACAGTCCGTGACCGGGACGAGGTCGTGGCTCCGGTGCCGACGGAGGCCGACGGTCCCGTCGGGCGCGACACCGAAGGCGACCCGCGTCCGCCACCCGAGTCCGCCGGGCGCGCCTCCCACGTCCTCGACCTCCACCCGCAGGTCCACGCCACCCACCCGGGCGAGCTGCTCGGCGACGAGGTCCTCCTTGAGGCGGCGCTGGGCGGCGAGTTCGACGTGCTGGAAGTCGCAACCTCCGCAGCGTCCGGGGCCGGCGTGGGGGCAGACGGGTGCGACCCGGTCCGGTGACGGCTCGAGGACCTCGACGGCGTCGGCACGGAGGAAGGAGGTCGCCTCCGAGGTGATGCGGGCCCGCACCCGCTCACCGGGCAGGCTGTGGCGCACGAAGACGACCCGGCCGTCGGGCCCGTGGGCCACGCAGCCGCCGCCGGCCGCCACGGCGCCGACCTCGAGTTCGACGACATCGTCCGGCACGGAGGGGGGCGCGGGCATGGACGGTTCATAGCACCCGCCGGGCGCGGCGGTACGCCCGGGTGCGCCGGGCGCGGCGGTACGGTGAGGGCCGACCGTACGCCACCGGGCGTCGGGGGGACCCCCGGGAGGGACGCGTGGACATCTTCGAGGCGCTCTACACCACACGGGCCATGCGCCGGGTGCGGCCCGATCCGGTGCCGATGGAGGTCCAGGCGCAGATCCTGGATGCCGCCATCCGGGCCCCGTCGGGTGGCAACACGCAGAATTGGCGCTTCCTGCTGGTCGACGACAGGGAGGTCATCGGCAGGATCGCACCGCTCTACCGCCATGCCATCTCCGAGCTGTGGGAGACGGTCTACGCCGATCGGATCGCCGCGGCCGAGGCGGCCCCGGACGACCCCGAGAGCGTCCAGATGCGCAAGGTGCAGGCCTCGGCGGACTGGCTGGCCGACCACTTCGCCGACGTCCCCCTCTTCCTGTTCGCGTTCATCCAGGGCGACCCGACCGGCGGCTCCATCTACCCGGCCGTCTGGAGCGCGCAGCTCGCGGCACGGGCCCACGGGGTGGGCAGCTCGATCACGGCGGTGCTCGGGTTCTGGCACCCGGACGAGACGTTCGAGATCCTGGGCGTGCCGACCGACGAGCAGTGGATCATGGCGTGCTGTGTGAGCTTCGGGTACCCGACCGGCCGGTGGGGCGTGGCCCGGCGGCGTCCCGTCCACGAGGTCGCCTTCCGCAACCGGTGGGGGGCGCCGGTCGGGTTCACCGTCGACGAGCCGCTGTGGACCCCCGGCGAACGGTGAGGGATCCGGCGCGTCGGTTGCGGGGTGGTCGGGACAAACATCCTGGTCAGCCGTCCGCTGCTACGATCGGTGCCGCACACGCGCGGCTGTAGCTCAATGGTAGAGCCTCTGATTTCCAATCAGATGACGAGGGTTCGATCCCCTTCAGCCGCTCCACGACCCTCGCGCCTCCGGCGACGGTGCGGGCTCCGGGGCCCGACCGGTGGCCGCGTCCGCCGAGGTGGCGACCGGACCGGAACCGGTGCCCACGTGCCCGATATCGGCGGCACGGCGCACCGGCTCGGGTAGGTTCGCCCCGTGCGCATGGTGAACGAGTCCGTCGTCCGCGAACGACTGTCGCTCCTGCCCGGCGACGAGCCCCGGGTCGTGGTGTCGGGAAACTTCTCGACGCCCCGCGAGCTCGTCCGGATCCTCGACGAGACACTCCCCCGGTGCCGGGCGTTCTCGCTCAACCCGCAGCCCGGATGGCCGCGCCGCGCCGGGTTCGTCACCGAGACGCCCTTCGTCGGACCCGGCGTCCGCGGGGACCCGCGGCTGGAGTACCTCCCCATGCGGCTGTCACTGGTGCCCCGGCTCTTCCGGAACCACTGCCCCCCCGACGCCGTGCTCGTGCACACCACCCCGCCCCGGGACGGCAAGGTCTCCCTCGGGATCGAGGTCAACCTCGTACCCGCCGCCCTCGAGGAGGTCCGGGCACGGGGCGGCACCGTCATCGCCCAGGTCAATCCCGCCATGCCGTTCACCCTGGGCGACGCCCTGGTCGACATCGACGACATCGACCTCGGCCTCGAGGTCGACATGCCGCTCCCCTCGCCGCCCGCGCACCCCGCCGACCCGGAGTGCGCCGCCATCGGCGAGCTGGCCGCCCGCTACGCCCGCGACGGCGGGACGATCCAGCTGGGGATCGGTCAGATCCCCGACGCCGCCGCCGCGAGCCTGCGGCGGACCCGCGGACTCGGCGTCTGGTCGGAGATGATCAGCGACGGCGTGCTCGGGCTGGCCCGGTCGGGTGCACTCGACGCCGACCGACCGTTGCGGGCCTCGTTCCTGTTCGGATCGCCGGAGCTCTACGAGTGGGTCGACGACAACCCCCAGGTGGTGATGACGCGCACCGAGGTGGTGAACGACCCGGCCCGGATCGCCGCCCAGCCGGGCATGCTGTCGATCAACACCGCACTCCAGGTCGACCTGTTCGACCAGGTCAACGCGTCCTTCGTCCGGGGAAGGGTCTACTCGGGGTTCGGGGGCCAGCCCGACTTCGTGAGCGGCGCGCTGCACTCGCCCGGCGGCCACGCGGTGATCGCACTGCGGTCGTGGCACGACAAGTCCGACTCGTCGAACGTGATCCCGACGCTGTGCGAGCCGGCCACCTCGTTCCAGCACTCGGTGATCGTCACCGAGCACGGCGCCGCCGAGCTGTTCGGGCGGAGCTCCGCCGACCAGGCCCGGCTCCTCGTCGAGCGGGCCGCCGACCCACGGGCCCGTGACGGGCTGCGCGACGCTGCGGACCGCCTCGGCGTCTCGGGACCGGCCGACTAGGCGAAGCCGAAGCCGACCCCGCTGCGGACGGGCCCGAGGTCGGCCATGGTCCGGAATCCCGGTTCGGCCTCGCACAGCGCGGGGATCGAGTTGACCGCCTGCATCGCCGTCGCCACGCTGGCGGCACGCACGTGCTCGGACAGCGGCAGGTCCCGCTCGTAGCTGGCCAGCGTGAGGAGGTGGGCCCGGACCGAGGGATCCCCCTCGAGGGTGAGCGTCCACCCGTCCTGGGGGGTGGGCCAGTACGGCGGGTACTCGCCGCCCACCGTCCACAGCGCGTCGATCTCCACCCGCGTGGTGCCGTCCCTCCGGCCCCGCCAGTGCCATCGCTGGCCGGCCACCGTCCCGGCGGCCAGGCGGATGCCGAAGACGTCGTGGTCGTGCTCGGCCAGCACGAGGTCGACGTCGGTGGTGATCTCGTCGATGCCGGCGCCCAGGCCGTCCGCCAGGAGTGCCACCTCCTCCTTGAAGATCCCGCTGTTGAACCGGAGGAACTCGCTCGCCTCCTCGCTGACCTCCTCGGCCGGCCGACCGAAGCGCATGTTGTCGAAGGTGATGGTGGTGCTCTCGTAGAGGGACCAGTCGGCGCGCTCCTGCAGGGTCACCCGCTCGAGGGTGCGGCACATGCCGGACAGCGCGAAGGGGAGGACGCCGCTCAGGTTCCCGGGATTGAGCCCGGTCCCGTGGACCGAGGTGCCCCCCCGGCGGCACGCCTCGAGCAGGCGGTCGCGGTCGGCCGCGGGGAGCGAGGGCGGGTGGAAGAGGAACGCCGTCGTCACGACGTTCGTGCCGGCGGCCAGCAGGGCGCACACGTCGTCGAGCGAGGCGTGCCTCGGCATGTAGGCCGCACAGTCCGCACCGAGGTCCAGCAGCGCCGACACGTCACGGGTGGCGGTCACCCCCACCGGCCCGATCCCGGCCAGCACGCCGAGGTCGACGCCGTCCTTGTCGGCCGAGTGGACCCACCCGCCGACCAGCTCGAGGTCGGGTCGGCCCACCACCGCCCGGATCGCCTCGACACCCTGGGCCCCGGTCGCCCACTGGATCACTCGGTAGCCCACGGCTCCCCCCTCGGCTCGCGGCGGGCGGCACCGCCGCCGCCGATCGTAGGCCGTGGGCCGCGCCGGCCCGACGCCGACCGGCGCGGGTCCCCCGGCACCGGCCCCGTTCGGCACTAACTTCGTCCCGTGCCGCCATCCGGGGACCAGGCCGCTCCGCCCGCGCCGAGCGCGGGTGCGACCTCCGGCGCGGGCGGCCGGTCGCCGGTCCTGGTGATCCTGGCGTCCGCCCAGTTCCTCATGACCCTGGACAGCTCGGTCATGAACGTCTCCATCCAGTCGGTGGCGAACGACGTCCACACCACGGTGACGGGGATCCAGACCGCCATCACCCTCTACACCCTGGTGATGGCCGCCTTCATGATCACCGGCGGCAAGATCGGCGCCCTCATCGGGCGCCGGAAGGCGTTCGGGATCGGACTGGTGGTCTACGGGTGCGGGTCGTTCGTCACCTCCATCTCCCCCAACCTGACCGTGCTGATCATCGGGTGGTCGTTGCTCGAGGGGCTCGGCGCCGCCCTGATCCTGCCCGCCATCGTCGCCCTGGTGGCCGGCAACGTGCCGAAGGAGGGCCGCTCCGCCGCGTACGGCCTGATCGCGGCCGCCGGCGCCATCGCCGTGGCCGCCGGCCCGCTCATCGGGGGCGCCGTCACCACGTTCGCGTCGTGGCGCTGGGTGTTCGTGGGCGAGGTGGTCCTCGTCGCCGTCATCCTCCTGTTCCTCCGGAGGATCCACGACACCCCGCCCGAGGAGCGCAGGCCGTTCGACCTGGTGGGTGCCGCACTGTCCGTCGCCGGGCTCAGCCTCACGGTGTACGGCGTGCTGCGCTCGGGAACCTGGGGATGGGTGCGGCCGACGGCGAACGCCCCGTCCCTCGGCGGGGTGTCCCTGGTCTTCTGGCTCGTGATCGCCGGCCTCCTCCTCCTCGGTGCGCTCGTCGAATGGGAGTCGCACCGGGTGGCCACGGACAGGGAGCCGCTCTTCCGGCCGTCGATGTTCGCCAACCGCCAGATGACCGGGGGACTGGTCCAGTTCTTCTTCCAATTCTTCATCCAGTCGGGGGTCTTCTTCACCATCCCGCTCTTCCTGTCCGTCGTGCTCGGCCTGAGCGCGCTCCAGACCGGCCTCCGGCTGCTCCCCCTGTCGATCACCCTGCTCCTGTCCGCGCTGCTCGTCCCGAGGCTCGCCCCCGGCGCCTCGCCGCGGCGCGTCGTCCGGATCGGGCTCCTGCTCATCCTGGCCGGCACGCTGGTGCTCGTGAGCGGGCTCTCCCCCGGCGCGGGCGCGGCGATCGTCCTGGTCCCGATGGCCCTGATCGGTCTCGGCATCGGCGCACTCGCCTCCCAGCTCGGAGCGATCACCGTCTCGGCCTTCCCCGACGCCATGAGCGCCGAGATCGGCGGACTCCAGAACACGTTCACCAACTTCGGCGCCTCCCTCGGCACCGCCCTGGTCGGCGCGGTGCTCATCGGCAGCCTGACCACGACGTTCGTGACCGGGGTGTCGTCCAACCCGGCGATCCCGGCGCACGTCGTGTCCCAGGCCAGCACCACCCTCGAGGCCGGCGTCCCGTTCGTGTCCGACGCCGACCTGCAGAAGCACCTGGCCACCACCACCCTCACGCCCGAGGCCCAGCAGGCCATCGTCGACGAGAACGCCGCCGCCCGGCTGGTCGGCCTCCGGGTGGCCCTGTCGGTGGTCGCCCTGGTGATCGTGGTGGCGTTCGCCTTCGCCCGCATGCTGCCCACCGAGTCGCTGTCGGGGGCACCGGGACGGGTCGGCCCCCGGCGTCGGCGGCACGGCGGCCGATCCGGCCGGTGACCGGCGGACCGGCGGACGCCCGGGAGCCGGGTCCCCACGCCGGGGAGCCGGCCCTGCGGGGTCGGCTGTCCCCCCCTCCCCCGGCCCGTTCCGGGTAAAGGTGGGCACGGGGACGGCCGATATCCCCCGTGTGACCTTTGATCTCGTGCATCCCACGCCACAGCAGTTGCGGGACGGCGTGACCTGCGGACTCATCGCCGAATCGATCATGATCCCGGTCCTGTTGACCCTGACCTTCGTGAACCACACGTCGGTCCACTGGGGCTACATGATCGGCGCGGTCGCCTGCATCCTCGTCTCCATCGGCTACCAGGTGACGTTCTCCCTGGTCACCGGTGGTCAGGCCAGTGTGCGCTCCCAGGCCAACTCCTGGTTCGTCATCGCCTGCCTGGCCCTGGCCGGGCTGGCCTGCATCGAGCTCTCCACGGCCACGCCCGCCGCCCTCTACACGCCGGCCATGCTGGTCGGCGTCATCTTCGTCGCCATCGTCGGAGACCGTCGCATGCAGGTCGTCATCGACCTCTACGCCCTGGCCCTCATCGCCGTGATCGGGTGGGTCCAGGGACTCCGGGGCGGCGAATTCCTGGTGTCGATGATCGTGTACGCCTCGACCATCGCCGTGGTCAACTTCATCTGCGCCCGCACGGTGGGCTCGCTGACCGGCCAGATCAACTTCTCCCAGGCCCTCGACGCCCTGAACGAGTGCATCGACGAGGTCGGCACCGACGGGGCCCGGCCGGTCACCGACACGTTCGCCGAGCTCTTCGCACGGGGCATCCCCCACGTGGCACGCATCGTCCCCGCGCAGCGCGTGGCGGTGTTCGTCCGCAACGGGTCGCGGCAGCGCTACACGCTGCTGGCCTCGTGGCCGGACCTCACCATCGGCGCCGGTGACCTGGCGCTCCTGCCGGCGGTCGCCACCGCGCTCGCCGACAACACCGTCCAGATCGATCCCTGGCACTGCGTCCTGCCCGTCGGGTACGCCAAGGACGGCGAGCTGGTCATGGTCATCGAGCGGTCGGTCCCCGACGGGACGACCGAGACCCGGACCGCCGAGGAGGTCGGTCTGCTGGCCGCCTCCTTCCTCCGGGTCACCAGCCGCGTGAACTTCGTCAACGGCCTCCACACCGAGAGCCGCACCGACCCGCTCACCGGCCTTGCCAACCGGCGCAGCCTCATGGAGCGCATCGAGATGGAGATGGCCCACGCCCTCCGGTCCGAGTCGCCGCTGAGCGTGGCCATGATCGACCTCGACCATTTCAAGGAGTTCAACGACCGCTACGGGCACATCGTCGGCGACACCGTCCTCCGGTCGATCGCCGCCATGATGGTGTCCAACACCCGGGACCAGGACCTCGTGGCACGCTACGGAGGCGAGGAGTTCTGCCTCGTCCTGCCCGACACCGACCTGCTCGGCGGCCACCACATCCTGGACCAGCTGCGCAACGGAGGACGCGACTCGACGACCACGCTCGACGTCACGATGTCGGTCGGGCTGACCAGCTGGGACGGCATCGAGGACCCCGTGTCCTTCATCGACCGTGCCGACCGCGCCCTCTACCAGGCCAAGAATTCCGGCCGCGACCGCGTCGTCTCGATCGCCGCCTACACCGAGCAGTAGGGCGGTCCTCGCGGACCGGGCGGCCGCCGACCACCGGGCGGCTCAGTCCTCGGCGGCCAGAACCAGGTAGACGTTGTCGTCGACGGCGAACGAGTTCACCAGGACGAACCCCTGTGCGGCGAGCTCGTCGAGCGCGCCCTCCAGCTCGACCCGCCGCTCGGCGCCCACCAGACGGCCACCGTGGACGCGCAGCACCTTGTGCCTCGTCACCGGGACACCCCCGGACGCCCCGCGCCGCCGGCCAGTGCACCGTCGGGCGCGACGACGAGACCCGGCTCGCGCACACCGTCCCCCAGGCCGACCGGCTCGGGCCGGACCCGGATGTACCACTCGCGTCCCCACACCTCGGCGAACAGGTCGTCGGGCAGGGACAGGAAGAAGCTCTCCTCCGAGATCTGGCTCGCGTGGGCCGCCATGGCCGCGCGCTTGGCGGAGAGCCACGGCGAGACGTCGAGCTCGGTGGTGATGCGGGCGGCGGGTTCGCCCATGGTGTCGGCGCCCTCGAATTCGTCGTCGGACCCGTCTCCCGACTCGACGGCCCGGCGGCGCAGCTCCGCCATGACGTCGCGGTCCATGGTCGTGAGGTAGACGACGGGGGTTCCCGCACGGTCGGCGGCGGCCATGCCGACGTCGTGCACCCGGACGTGGTCGGGATGCCCGTAGCCGCCGTGCTCGTCGTAGACGACGAGCACGTCCGAGTCCTCCTCCACCAGGACGGCGGCCAGCCGCCCGGCCGCCTCGTCCCGGTCCGCGGTGGCGAAGACGTCGTCCCGGGTGTTCGACTCCTCGCCCTCCATGCCCGAGTCGTGGTAGCCGAGGAGGTGCTGGCGGGCCACACCGAGGACCGCCGACGCCTCGGCCAGCTCGACGGACCGGCGCTCCCCGAGCGACTCGCCGGGACGCAGGAACCCGTCGGGGACCTCGCCGAGCTCGCCACGGGTGGCGGTGACGAGGACGACCCGGTGGCCCTCGTCCGCCAGGGACGCCATGGTGCCCCCGGTGGCGATCGCCTCGTCGTCGGGATGGGCGTGGAAGAAGGTGACGGTGGCCATCGCCCCGCACCCTACCGGTACCGGGACCCCGACCGTCAGCCCAGCGGCAGCTGGGGCGCCTCGGCCAACGACAGCTCGCCGGCGGGGGCCCGTCCGGATCCGCGCCTTCGGGCCGACCCCGTGACAGCGAAGATGCGCTCGGGGCCGAACGACCGGATGGACCGGTCCCCCGGGCGCCCCCCGACGACCTCGATCGACTCGGTGCCGTTGTGGGTGTTGACCACGTGGGCGCGGAACTCCCACGTCGCCCCCCGCAGGGACAGTCCGCTGACCACCACCGGGTCCCCCGCCCGCAGGCCGTTCCACGTCCCGGACCGCTCGAGGTGCTCGGAGGCCCGCAGGGCGGCCCGTCGGGCCCCGGCGGAGGCGGTCCGGTTCAGCGTCGCTCCTCGCGCATGGTGCGGATACGGTGCCAGAAGAGCAGGCCCACGGCGATCACGGCCAGCAGTGCCACGACGTAGCCCGCGTAGCTGAACGACTTCTGCACGTGGTCGTAGCTGGACCCGAGCGAGTACCCGATCAGGCTGAGCGCGGTGCACCAGATGGCGCAGGCGATGGTGGTGAAGACCAGGAACTTGGTGATGGCCATCTCCCCGAGCCCGGCGGCGAACGACACGAACGAGCGGAGCAGGGGGATGAACCGGCCGAACAGCACCAGGGGCTCGCCGTGCCTGTCGAACCAGGCCTCGGCACGGTCCAGGTCCTTGTGCGTGAGCAGGACGTACTTGCCGAACCGGTCGACGAGCGGCCGGCCGCCGTAGTAGCCGATGAGGTATCCGGCCAGGGACCCCAGCACCTCGCCCACCGTCGCCACCACGATCACGAGGACGATCGAGAGGTGGAACACCTCGGGCGCGGGCGAGCCGTCCGACAGCAGCTTGTGGACGTCCCCGCTGGCCAGCGCGCCGCCGCCGATGATCGCCAGCTCCGAGCCGACCGGCAGTCCCATGGCCGAGACGAAGCTGAACAGGAAGATGGCGAAGTAGCTGTAGTGGTACAGGAAGTTGGTCATGTCGGATCCTGTCTAGTCGGTGGGGAGGCAGCGAGGGGGACATGCCGGAGGCCGCGTCAGGTGATCGTCAGCTTCACCGTGGCCGGACACCGTGCCCGGTCGGCTACCGTCACCCCGTGCGTCCCGGTCCGGAACCCGCAGCGGCCCCCGTCCGCTCCGCCGCCACCCCGGACGGCGTCGACCTGGCCCTCTACGACTTCGGAGGGTCCGGTCGGGACCTGCTCCTGGTGCACGCCACCGGATTCTGCGCCGGGGTGCTGCTGCCCCTGGCCCGGGCCCTCGGAGACCGGTTCCACTGCTGGGCCGTCGACCTGCGGGGCCACGGACGCTCCGGCCGGCCGGCCGACGGGGACTTCGCCTGGTCCGGCTTCGGCACCGACGTCCTCACGGCCGTCGACGCCCTCGGACTCGCCGCACCCGCCGGCTTCGGGCACTCCTGCGGCGGCGCCTCGCTCCTCCTGGCCGAACAGGCACGACCGGGGACGTTCCGTTCGCTCTACCTGTTCGAGCCGGTGGTCGTGCCCGACCGACCGGTCCCGTTCGCGCTCGAGGAGAACCCGCTGTCGCGGGGGGCCCGGCGCCGGCGGGCCACCTTCCCCGACGCCGAGGACGCCTTCGTCAACTACTCGTCGAAACCGCCCTTCGCCTCCCTCGACCCGGCCGTCCTGCTCCGCTACGTGGAGGACGGGTTCGAGACGGTCCCCGCCGCCGAGGGAGGGGACGGCGAGGCCATCCGACTGCGGTGCGACCGCGACGACGAGGCCGAGGTGTACGTCCACGGGTTCGGGAACGGCGTCTTCGGCCACCTGGGCGAGGTCGGGTGCCCGGTCACGTTCGCCTACGGCGTCCAGACCGACTCGTTCGGCGCGGAGGAGATGGCCGCCGACGCCGCACGGGTGCCCCGCGCCACGGTCGAGGCGTTCGAGGGCCTCGGGCACTTCGGTCCCCTCGAGCGTCCCGACGAGGTCGCCGCCCGCGTCCGCGCCGTCCTCGGGCCCCCGGACGGCACACCCCGGCCCTAGGCTCGTCCCGTGCCGTTCGACCCTCCCCGCTCGCTTTCGCCGTCGAAGGTGTCGTCGTTCCGCGACTGCGCGCTGGCCTTCCGGTTCACCGCCATCGAGCGGTTGCCCGACCCGGCGACGGTGTGGACGGTGAAGGGCACGCTGGTGCACACCGCCCTGGAGCGGCTCTTCTGGAACCACGCCCCGGGGTCGAGGTCCCCGGCCGCGGCGTCGGCCGAGCTCGACGCGGCGTGGTCCGCCCTGCAGGACGACCCCGACTACCGTTCGCTCGACCTCGGCGCGGACGAGGCCGCTGCGTTCCAGTCCGACGCCGCGGCGCTGGTGGCGAACTACTTCCGACTCGAGGACCCCGACGCCATCGATCCGATCGGCGTGGAACTGACCCTGGAGGCGCGGCTGGGAGACGTCCGGCTCCGGGGCATCCTCGACCGGCTGGACCGCACACCCGACGGCGACCTGGTCGTCGTCGACTACAAGACCGGTCGGGCGCCGGCGCCGGCCTACGAGCGGTCCCGGCTGGCCGGAGTCCAGCTGTACGCGCTCCTGTGCGAGGAGGTCCTCGGCCGGCGGCCGGTCCAGGTGAAGCTCCTCCACCTCCGCGAGCCCACCGTGATCGCCGCCGAGCCCACCGAACAGGTGCTGCGGGGCCAGCGCACCAAGACGCTGGCGGTCTGGTCGGCGATCGAACGGGCCTGCCGCGACGGGGACTTCCGACCGCGGACCGGGCCCCTCTGCCGCTTCTGCCGATTCCGCGACTTCTGCCCGGCCCACGGCGGCGACCCCGACCTGGCCGCCGCCGCCCTGGGCGGGTCCGACCGGGGGGCGGCGTGAGCGGCCACGGGCCCGTGCCCGGGCCCGGGCCCGACGACCCCTCCGCCGTCGACCGGCGCACCGGGGCGGCCGTCGTCGTCGACGCCGTCGACGAGTGGGTCGATCGCCGGTTCGAACCGTTCCGCGGCATCCCGGCGGTGGATGCGGCGGCCAAGGCGATCACCGGTGCCGGTGACCACGGCTGGCTGTGGACCGGGGTGGCCCTCTGGCGGGGCCGGCGGTCGGGTCCGGCACGGCGCGCCGCCGTCCGGGCGCTGGGCGTGGCGGGCGTGTCGTCGGCCGCGGTCAACGCGGGGATCAAGCGGGTCGTCGGGCGCGAGCGCCCCGACCGGTCGGACCTCCGGGTCTCGGACGGCGGGATCCCGGTGCGCGAGCCGAGGACGAGCAGCTTCCCGAGCGGCCACACGCTGGCCGCGTTCACCGCGGCGACGGTGCTCGGCCGCCCCGGGGACCGGGCCGGCAACGCCCTCCTCTACGCCGCGGCCGGGCTGGTCGGAGCGAGCCGGATCCACCTGCGGGCCCACCACGCCTCGGACGTCCTCGGCGGAGCGGTCATCGGGACCGCGCTGGGCCTCGCCGTCCGGCGCCTCCGCTGACGGCGCCCGCCGGCGGGCACGGGGGTGGTGCGGTGGCAGGAGGCCGGCCCCGGGGGAATGGACCCCCGTCCGGGGACGTTGGGCCCGACATGAGCACTCCGCACACGTTCTCCGTGACCTGGGACTACCGGTGCCCCTTCGCCCGCAACGGCCACGAGCACCTGCTCGACGGCCTCGAGGCCGGAGCCGGCTGGGACGTGACCTTCGTCCCCTACTTCCTCAACCAGGGGATGGGGACCGAGGGCCAGGACACGTGGGACGACCCGACCCACCAGGCGGATCTGCTGTCCCTGGCGGCGGGGGTCGCCGTGCGCGACCGGTACCCCGAACGCTTCCTCGCCGTGCACCGGTCGATGTTCACCGCCCGTCACGACGAGGGAGGGGACCTGCGCGACCGGGCCGTGGTCCGCGCCGCCCTGGACCGGGCCGGTGTCGACGGCGACGCCGTGCTGGCCGAGGTGGACGGTGGCGGTCCGGCCAAGGTGGTCCGCCAGGAGCACGAACGCTGCGTCGCCGAGTTCGACGTGTTCGGCGTGCCGACCTTCATCGTCGGCGACGACGCCGTGTTCGCCCGACTGATGAACCGGCCCGGCGGCGACGGCGAGGTGGCCCGGGCCACGATCGACCGCGTGCTCGGACTCATCGGCGGGCACCCGGAGCTCAACGAGTTCAAGCACACCCGGCTGTCCCGCTGAGCCGCGTCGGCGCCGTTCCGGCCACGGGCGGCCGGTCGTCCGCCGGCGACCGCACGGCGCCCGCCCCCACCGCGGCCTGCTAAGCACGTCGCCGTGCGCAGGCCGGCCCGATGACGACGACCGTGTGGGGCCTCGCCCTCGGAACGGTCCTCTACACCGCGGCGGTGGTCCTGGCCGCAGGGTTCGTCATGTCCGCCGCCGGGTTCGGGTTCGCCCTGCTGGCCGTCCCCCTGCTGTCTCTGGCGGTCCCGCCCCAGACGGCGGTCGTGGTCGTCTTCCTGCACGCCACCGGCTCGAGCCTCCTGACCGCGACCCACCGGCGCGGCGACGTCGACCGGGTGGAGGCGACCCGCCTCAGCCTCGGCGCAGTGGTGGCCATGCCGCTCGGTGCGCTGATCCTCGTGACGGCGACCACCGGGACGCTGCGCCTCGCCCTCGGGATCGTGACCTGCTCGGCCGCGCTCGTGATGCTCCTCCCCGCCACCAAGCGCCGACCGGACCTGGTCGTGCGGCCCTGGGCCACCTACGCGGTCGGTGCCGTCAGCGGCGTCCTCAACACGGCACTGGCCACCAACGGTCCGCCGCTGGTCCTGTACCTGCGCGCCCGTGGCCTCGCCGTCTCCGCCTTCCGGGGCACCATCTCCGCCGTCTTCGTGGTGAGCGACGTGGTCGGACTGGGAATCCTTCTGGCCAGCGGGGCGATCCACTCGGCAGCCGTGCGCTACTTCGTGCTCACCCTGGCACCCGCCGCCGTGGGATGGACCGTCGGGAGCGCCACCGCGTCCCGGCTCCGCCACCACCACTTCGTCCGCCTGGTCGACGTCCTGCTGCTGGTCAGCGGCGCGCTGGCCATCACCAAGGCGTTCGTCGGCTGAACGCCCGGCGGTGTTCGCTCACCTCCGGAGCAGCCGGTACACGGCGAACCACGGGGCTCCGTCGACCTTGGCCAGCTCCTCGGGAAAGCGGGCGAGCAGGTCCGGGGAGGGCTGGGGCTCGAGGACGCGCTCGACGACGAATCCACCCTCGGCGAAGGCCTGGACGGTGTCGGCGAGCGTGCGGTGCCAGAAGTACTGGGTCACCTCCACCCCTCCCTTCACCCAGCGGTCACCGACGAGGTGCTTGTCGAAGTAGCCCCGACCCGGATCGGGGCCCGTCGGACCGAAGGGATGGTCCAGGGAGACCACGACCCAGCCACCCTCCTTCAGTATCCGGGCGAACGACGCGAGGGTCGGGGCCCAGTCCTCGAGGTAGTGGAGGACCAGGGAGCACGTGATGCCGTCGAAGGTGCCGGTGTCGAGGGGAAGCGGACCGGCGAGATCGGCGACCAGGAAGGTCCCGCGTCCACCGCATCGACGCGACGCCTCCTCGACCATTCCGGGGCTGAGGTCGACGCCCACCACCTCGGCACCGTGCTCGATGAGCCACCGGCACTGCCCGCCGGATCCGCAGCCGGCATCGAGGATCCGGGCTCCGGCGATGGGACGGGGGACCAGCGAACGGAGCGCCGGCCGCTCGAGACCCCCGTTGAACGGACCGTCATCGGTCGCGTCCGACCACACGGGCGCCAGCCGGTCGTACGCGTCCCGCGTGCGGCGCCGATGCTCGGCGGCGTCCTCCGGGGGACCGGTGGTCACCCGCACGTCCCGACAGGCGAGGCCGCGCCACCGATGGATCCCATCCCGCGCCGCCGACGGCTCAGCCCGCGGCGAGCCCGGCCAGGGTGTCGATGGACGCCCGGATCTCGTCCCCCGAGCCGAACGGGGCACCGCAGAAGTCGGTGGCGCCGATGTCGGCCAGGCGTCGGACCTGGTCGGCCACCTCGGCGGCGGTGCCCACGAGGGCCACGTCCGCCGGGCCCTCCGCACCCTCGCGGTCGAGCATGGCCCGGTAGGACGGGAGGTGCCCGTAGACGGCGAACACCTCGGCCGCCCGGGCCCGGGCGGCCGCCGGGTCGCCGGTCACGCACACGGGAAGGCCCACCCCGACCTGGGGCGCGGGACGGCCGGCATCGGCCGCCGCCGCCCGGATCGTCGGGACGATGTGCCGTTCGACCGTCGCCGGGCCGGTCATCCACGTGATGGTCCCCGACGCCAGCCGGCCGGCGATGGTCAGCATGACCGTGCCGAGGGCGGCCACCAGCACGTCCGGCGCCGGTGCCGGCACCTGGAGCGGACCGAAGGTGGAGGCGCGCAGCGTCTCCCCGGCGAAGGTCACCTGCTCCCCCTCCAGCAGGGGCACGAGGATCTCGAGGTACTCGCGCATGTGCCGCGCCGGCCTGTCGAAGGACATCCCGAACACGTTCTCGATCACGAGCTGGTGCGACAGCCCGATCCCGAGTGTGAGGCGCCCGCCGCTCGCCGCCTGCACCGTCAGCGCCTGGGCCGCCAGCATCACGGGATGGCGGGGGTAGGTGGGGACGACGGCCGTGCCGAAGTCGATCCCGGGCACCTCGCGCGCGATGGCGGCGATGGCGGTGAGCGCGTCGAGGGCGAAGATCTGGGACGACCACGCCACCTCGATCCCGGCCCCGGCGAGCGAGGCCACCTGGCCCACCACGTCGTCGAACGGCTTCTCGGTGTCGAACATCACGCCGATGCGCATCGGTGCCTCGTTTCTGGTCGCGTGCACCGCCGGGGCGGGGCCGGGCCGCACCCTGGTGGCCGGTCCGTCGGGATCCCCACCGTACCGGCCGTGGCGCCCGGTCGCCTCGGAGCCGACGCCGGTTCGCACCCGGGCTGCCGCCATCGTGCAGAATGCATCCATGACCGTTGCCATCCTCATGGGGAGCTCCTCCGACGCGTCGGTGATGGACGACGCCGTCCAGACGCTGCGCTCGTTCGACGTCCCCGTCGAGATCCGCGTCCTGTCCGCCCACCGCACCCCCGACGACACCATCGCCTTCGCCCGTGGGGCCAAGGACGCCGGCGTCGAGGTGATCATCGCCTCCGCCGGCGGGGCGGCCCACCTGGCGGGCGTGGTGGCCGCCACCACCGCACTCCCGGTCATCGGCGTGCCCATCGCGCTGGCCAACCTGGGCGGCATGGACTCGCTCCTCGCCATGGTGCAGATGCCCAAGGGCATCCCGGTGGCGACCGTGGCGGTCAACGGCGCCCGCAACGCCGCCCTGCTGGCCATCCGGATCCTCGCCCTGTCGGACACCCGGATCGCCGCCGAGCTGGACCGCTACATCGCCGAGCTCGCCGACCAGGTCCGCGACATGGACTCCGAGATCGTCAGCCGGTACGCGGCGGGCTGATCCGTCCGTCGCCCGCACCGCGCCCGCACGGGGCGGACCGGGCGTGCGCTCACGCCGCCGTGGCGTGCATCTCCCACACCAGGACCTCGGCGTCGGCCACGCCGGTGACCCGTCGCCCGCCCGTCGCCGTCAGCCGGACGGCGTCCCCCTCGTCGAGCCGGCCGACGCCCTCGAGTTCGACCGATCCCCGGGGGACGAACAGGTGGAGGAACGGAGCCCCAGGCAGCGTCACCTCCTGCGCCGGTCGCAGCCGGGCGGCGTGCAGCGCGGCGCTGCGGTTGGCGATCCGGATGGCCGTGTCGCCGGCGTGGTCGGGGATGCCCGAAGCGACGGTGACCAGCCCGCCGGCGAGCCGCTCCGGCGCGATCTCGAGCTGCTCGTAGCCGGGGGTGATCCCCTGCTCGTCGGGGAGCACCCACATCTGGACGAAGTGGACCGGCGTCTCGTGGACCTCGCCGGCCACGTTCCACGAGTCGTTCCGCTCCGAGTGGAGGATGCCGGTCCCCGCGCTCATCCGCTGGGCGAGGCCCGGGTAGATGACGCCGTTGTTGCCCATCGAGTCCTGGTGGACGAGGGAGCCGTCCAGCACCCAGGTCACGATCTCCATGTCGCGGTGGGGATGGGTGTCGAATCCGGTCCCGGGGGCGACCCGGTCGTCGTTGTTCACCAGCAGGAGCCCGTGGTGGGTGTTGGTGCGGCTGCGGTGGTGGCCGAACGCGAAGGAGTGCTTCGAGTCGAGCCAGCCGGTGTCGGTGACGAACCGGCTGCCCGCGCGCCGGACGTCGATCTCGGGGGACCTCTGCACACTCGTCACGGTTCCTCCTCGCAGCGCCCGGTCCGGACGCCGATTAGGTGACAGATCACGTACACTGGGTTCAGCGTCGGCGGCGCCCTGTTCATTCCCGGAGGTGGCCGATGGCCGACACGACGCCATGGCTCACCGACGAGCAGCAGAAGGTGTGGCGGGCCCTCCTGCAGCTCACCACACGCCTCCCGGCGAGGCTGAACCGGCAGCTCCAGGAGGACAGCGGCCTCTCCCTCGCCGACGTCGACGTGCTGGTGGGCCTCACCGACGTGCCCGACGGACGGGTGCGGGTCACCGGCCTGGCCCGGGCGCTCGGATGGGAGCGGAGCCGGCTGTCGCACCAGGTGGCACGCATGACCCGGGCCGGGCTCGTGCGCCGCGAAGCCTGCGAGGACGACGGCCGGGGGTCGTACGTGGCGGTCACCGACGCCGGACGGGCCGCGCTGGCGGAGGCCGCACCCGCCCATGTGGCACTCGCCCGCGAGCTGGTCGTCGACGCGCTCACCGGAGAGGAACTCGGGCGGCTCGGCGCCCTCGTCGACGGCGTCCTCGACCGGATCGACGACCCGTCCGGACCGGGCCGGTCCCGCGGGGCGGCCGCGCCGGCCGGACCCGGTCTAGAATAGAACGTGTTCTAATTTCCGACCGGGGAGGTCGCATGGGATCCATCGAGCAGCAGACGGGGACGCCGGCGGGCCGGATCGCCTTCGTGCAGTCCGAATGGCACGCGGACCTCGTGGACCGCTGCCGGGACGCCTTCCTGGCCGAGATCGGGGGCCACGGCATCGACCCGGGTGCCGTGGATCTCTTCCGTGTGCCCGGTGCCTTCGAGATCCCGCTCCATGCGCAGCGCCTCGCCGCCAGCGGGCGCTAGGCCGCGGTGGTCGGCGCCGGGTTCGTGGTGGACGGCGGCACCTACCGTCACGAGTTCGTGGCCGGGGCCGTCCTCGACGGGCTCCTGCGGGTGCAGCTCGACACCAGCGTCCCGGTCCTGTCCGCGGTCCTCACCCCGCACCACGTCCACGGGCACGACGTGCACACGGCCCAGTTCGCCGAGCACCTCGCGGCCAAGGGTGCCGAGGCCGCGCTGGCCTGCGCCCGGACCGTCGCCAGCCTGACGGCACTCCCGGGCCGGGCCGCCGCCTGACCGGACGGCCGTCGCGCCGACCCGCCGGCCCGGCAGGCGGAGCCATCGGGTCAGCGCGGTGCGAGTCCCTCGACCGCCTCCGCCAGGTCCACACCGAACGGGAGGACGGCCAGGACGGGGATGTCCACGCCGTTGGCCACGTAGCGGGCCACGTGCTCGCGGCAGGCGGCGAACGACCCGTGCACCACCAGCTCGTCGACGACCTCGTCGGGGATGGCGGCCAGCGCGCCCTTCCGGTCGCCGGCCTGCCACAGCTCCCACATCGGGGCCAGGGCCTCGCCCCGGCCGAGCCACCGGTGGAACGCCGCGTAGACCCCCACGTTCAGGTACGCCGTGATCATGCGGCGACCGACGGCCCGGGCCATGTCGGCGTCCTCGGACGGGATCACGAAGATGCGCGCCGCCACGGGGATGTCCGCGCCGAGCTCGGGGGTGACCGTGGCCACGTCGCCCGCCGAGAGCCAGTTGATGATCACCCCGTCGGCGGCCCGGCCGGCCAGCCGCAGCATGCCCGGGCGGAGGGCGGCCAGGAAGATCGGGGGCGGGTGTTCGACCGGCCGCGCCAGCCGGAAGCCCCGCACCTCGAACGTGTCGTACGCCGTGTCCACCTTCTCCCCCGCCAGTGCCGAACGGAGGAAGGCGATGGCGTCGCGCACCCGCTTGTACGGTTCGGCGAAGGGCACGCCGTTCCACCGGGACACGATCACGTCCGACGAGGTGCCCAGCCCGAAGGTGAAGTGACCGGGCGCCGCCTCGGCCAGGGCGGCCACGCTCTGGGCCAGCAGCGCCGGGCCCCGGGTGTACGCGGGGATGATCGCCACGCCGAGCTGGAGCTGGGGGGTCCAGGCGGCGGCCAGGGCCAGCGGGGTGAAGCCGTCGACCCCGTCGGTCTCCGCCGACCACACGTCGGTGTAGCCGAGCCGGGCCAGGTCCCCATACCACCGGCGGTGCTCGGTCAGCGGGATCCCGTCGAAGGGGACGGTGATCCCGTAGCGGGCGCCCGGCGTGGCGGAGCGGGCGTCGGACGTCGTGGCGGCCTCGGTCATGGCCCCCGTATTACACCCTCCTGGCACACTCGGCCCATGAGCAACGACACCGAGGCCCGGGAGTACGGGCCCCAGCCCCCGCTCCCCCTGGTCGACGCCGACGGCGGGACCGCCGGACCGGTCCCGCCGGACTCCGACGCCGAATGGCGCCTCGACGAGCACACCCGCGACATCGGACGTCGGGGCATCGCCGCCGCACGGGCGCGCCTCCGCTCGTCGTCCGGGGCGGCACGGAGGGCCGGCCCGGACCGAGGGCCCGGACCGGGCGCACCCGCGCACGCCCCGGGTCGCGCCGCCTGACCGACCGGCGGCTACGGTCGGGGCATGGCGTCCGTAGCCGAGCGGCTCGGGGCTGACCCTGATGCCCGCCTCCTGATCCTGAACTGCGCCGACCTCGGCCTCTGCCACTCGTCGAGCACCGGCGTCTACGACGCACTGCGCAACGGCCTCGCCACCTCGGCATCACTCCTGGTCCCGGCGCCCTGGGCACGTGAGGCGGCGTCGCGGTTCCGGGGCGACGACGTCGGCGTGCGGCTGACGCTCAACGCCGAGCACGACCTGTACCGCTGGGGTCCCCTCACCCAGGCCCCGTCCCTCCTCGACGGCGACGGTGGCTTCCCCCGGACCGTCTCCGACGTCTGGGACCACGCCGATCTCGACGAGGTGCGCCGCGAGTGCCGGGCACAGGTGGAGCGGGCCGTCCTGTGGGGTTTCGACATCAGCCACCTCGAGGCCCACCGTGACGCCCTCCTGCTGCGGCCCGAGTTCTTCGACGTCTACCTGGAGCTGGCCCTCGAGTTCGGCCTGCCCCTCCGGCTGCCCGATGTCGTCGTCGAGCCGACCGTGGGCTTCCCGATCCGCAGGCTGGCGGCCGAGGAGGGCGTCCTGTTCGCCGACCACGCCTGTACGGTGCCGGCCCGCGGCGGCCGCGAGGCGCTGCTGGCGATCCTGTCCGCGCTCGAGCCCGGGGTGACCGAGATCACCCTGCACCCCGCCGTGGACACACCCGAGCTGCGGGCCGCCACGCCCGACTGGCCGTCCCGGGTGTCCGACCTGACCCTGCTGCTCCACGACGTCGAGGTGGCCGCGGCCGTGGCCGCATCGGGGGCCGTCCCCATCGGCTACCGGCCCCTGCGCGAGGCGATGCGGTCCACGCCGGGGACGTGAGCCCGGCCCACGAGCCCGTGGCGGCGGACCTCCCGCCCGGCCCCGGCCCGCGGCCCCTGACCGTGACGGGGCTCCTCCTGCTCGACCCGCACGGTCACGACCCCACGGCCGTCGAGTCGATCACCTTCGACGACGGGGGCATCGGCGTGGTGCGGAGCCGGGGCGAGGCTCCCCGGGTCCTCCCGTGGGCGGCCCTCGTCGCCCACGCCGTCGAACCCTGGGCCGGCGGGGTGATCCCGGGATGGTGGGTGGAGCCCGACACCTCGGGGGCCGATGTCGTGGCGACCGACACCTCGGGGGCCAATGCCGTGGGTACCGACACCTCGGGGGCCAATGCCGTGGGTACCGACGCCGAGGGCGTCGACGCCGTGGAGGCCCTGCTCGCCGGATCCCGCACGGCGACGCGCCGGCTCCCCCACGCCGATGCCGGCGCCATGATCAGCATCCAGACCCGGAGCGGCACCTACCGGTTCCTGCGCTCCGGCGGCGATCCGACGGAACTCGCGCCGAGGATCGCCGAGTTCGCCGTGCGCCACCGCGGCCCCGCCGGGGTGTCGACGGTGACGACGGTGGCCGCCCGCCGCCGCGGCCCCCGATCGGGTTGGGCCCGCGTCCGGCCCTGGCTCGTGGCGCTGCTGGTGGTCGTCCTCGCCGCCGTCGTGACGGTGATCCTGCTCCAGAGCGCCGGGGTGGTCCACCTCCACTTCCTCGGCGGCGACGCGTCGTCGGGGGCCGGGGCCCTCGACCGGTCGCCACCCACCTGAGGACGGCGCCGCCCCGCTCGCCGGCCGGGCGGCGGACCTCAGGGAGCCGAACGGGCGGCGACGCGCTCGCGGCACGCCCGCGCCGCATCGGTGGCCGCCAGGGCGAGTACGTCGAGCACGAGGCCCATGTCGCCGGCCACCTTCATCCGACCCTGCATGAAGGCGACGCTCGGGTCGAGGTCACCGACCAGGACGGCCCGGGCGTCCTCGAACGTCAGTGCCACGGTGGCGTCCGGCCCCTCCCCCGGCCCGGGCCCGACGTCGGTGAGTCGACCTCCGCCGAACCGGGCGTGCGCGGTCCGGTCGCCGCCGGGGGCACCGGTCACGTCGACGCGGAGCGTTCCGTCGAGCGACGGCGGTGCGACGAGCCCGACCAGCTCCGCACGGACGGAGGCGACCCAGCCGTCAGCGGTGTCGGCGGCCGTCACGTGCCCGGTCCGTCGACGCCGGCGAACAGGTCCGTCTCCAGCGCACCGTCCCATCGGACGGCGGTGACCGATCCGTCCGGTGCACCCCGCAGGGCCAGCCGGTAGTCGTCGTGGGGCTGGATGGTCGCCATGACCTCGGGCGGGAGCCCGAACCAGAACCTGGACTCGGGGTCGACCTGGGTGGCGTGGGCCAGGAGCGCACGACGGCGCACGTCGGCGTGGTCGGCGATGTCGACCACCGTGGTCGGGACCTCGTCGGGCATGGTGTCCCAGCGCTTCCGCCACTCCTCGTCGAAGGGCGACTCGAGCCCCAGCTGGACGAACTTGTCGTGGACGGCCCGGAAGCGGGCCGCAGAGTGCACGGTGTAGTAGAGCTTGGCCGGCTGGTGGGCCGGTCCCGCCGTCACGAACTGCGCCGGGTCACCGGCCGCCCGGAAGGCCGCCAGTCCGACCTCGTGGACGCGCAGGTGGTCCGGGTGCGGGTAACCCGACTGGTCGTCGCCGTAGATGACCATGACCTGGGGTCTGGCCCGACGGACGATGGCGACCAGGCGGCGGGTGGCTTCCTCGAGGGGGGCGGCGGCGAAGCAGTCCGGGTTGGCGTTGGCCGCCGACCCGGCCATGCCGGAGTCGCGGTACCCGAGCAGCTCCACCTCGTCGTAGCCGATGACCTCGGCGGACCGGGCGAGCTCCTCGCGCCGGACGGCGGCCAGGTCGGCGCGGACCTCGGGCCTGTCGAGGGCGGGGTTGAGGATCTCGCCCTCCTCGCCGCCGGTGCAGCACACGAGCACGGTGCGCACCCCGTCCGCGTGGTACCGGGCGACGGTGCCGGCCCCCTTGGAAGCCTCGTCGTCGGGGTGGGCGTGGACGGTCAGCAGGCAGCGGGACGGGGGCACGCCGCTCACGCTATCGGGACCCGGGCGCGTACACTGCACGAAGAACGTGAGGAAGGATCGTCGCCGATGGGTGTCATGAAGCGCATGTCCGGGATTCTCCAGGCCAAGACGAACAAGCTCCTCGACAAGGCCGAGGATCCGCGGGAGTCCCTCGACCTCTCGTACCAGAAGCTCCTGGAGAACCTGCAGAAGGTCCGGCGGAGCGTGGCCGACGTCACCACGGCCAAGAAGCGCATCGAGCTCCAGGCCACCCAGCTCCAGGCCCAGGCCGACAAGCTCCAGCAGCAGGCGAAGGACGCGCTGGCGCAGGACCGCGAGGACCTGGCCCGGGAGGCCCTCGGCCGACGGGCCGCCCTGGCCCCGCAGCTGGCCGAGCTCCAGACCCAGCACGAGCAGGTCGCCGCCCAGGAGCAGAAGCTCATCGCCACCGCCCAGAACCTCCAGACCCAGGTGGACGCCTTCCGCACCAAGAAGGAGACGATGAAGGCCACCTACACGGCGGCCGAGGCCCAGACCAAGATCGGCGAGGCCGTCTCCGGCATCTCCGAGTCCATGGGCGACGCCGGCATGTCCGTGCAACGGGCCCAGGACAAGATCGACAGCATGCAGGCCCGGGCCGGTGCCATGGACGAGCTGCTCGCCTCGGGTGCCCTGACCGACCTCACCAACCCGGTCGACGACATCCAGGCCCAGCTCGACCAGGTGTCGACCACCAACGCCGTCGACGCCGACCTGGCCGCTCTCAAGGCCGAACTCGGCACGGGCACGCCGGCCCAGCTCGGCGCGGCCGAGCCCGCCGCCCCGGCGCCGGCCGAGACCGGGGAGGCGCCGGCATGATCGTGCGCATCCTGGGTGACGGGCAGTTCGAGGTGCCCGAGGCCGACCGCGAGTCCCTGCACCGGCTCGAGGAGGTGCTGGACGCCGCGCTCGAGGGCGACGACGAGGCCGCGTTCGCCTCCGCCCTGGCCGACGTGATCGCCGAGGTCCGCCGGGTGGGTACCGAGCTGGCGCCCGACACCTTCACCGCCTCCGACCGGGTCGTGCCGTTCGACGACGCCACCCTTGCGGAGACCAAGGAACTCCTGGCCGGTTCGGGCGGGGACGACCGCTGACAAGCCACCCGTGACCTCGAGGAACCCGGAATGAGCACCGCACGCAACATCCCCAACGACCGCGGCCTGACCCTGCGGATGTTCACGACCGGGCTCCTGCTCGTGCTCCTCTACGGGGCGGTCGTGGGCCTGCTGATCGCGGTCGGCATCTCGTACGCGCTGGTGCTGGTGATCGCCGCGGCCCTCCTGTTCGTCCAGTACTGGTTCTCGGACAAGATCGCCCTGTACGGCATGGGCGGCCGGATCGTCACCCCCGAGCAGGCCCCCCAGCTCCACGGGGCCATCGACCGGCTGTGCGCCATGGCCGACATGAAGAAGCCGCGGGTGGCCATCGCCGACACCGACGTCCCCAACGCCTTCGCCACCGGACGCAGCCCCAACAGCGCCGTGGTGTGCGCCACCACCGGCCTCCTGCGCCGCCTCGACGAACCCGAGCTCGAGGCGGTCCTCGCCCACGAGCTCTCCCACGTCGCCCACCGCGACGTCGCCGTCATGACCATCGCCAGCTTCCTCGGGATGGTGGCCGGCATGGTCACCCGGATGATGCTGTGGACGGGGATGATGGGAGGGTTCGGCGGAGGTGGCGGGAACAACAACAACAACCAGGGCGCCGACCAGACCGTCCTGATCGAGATGGCCGTCCTGGCCGTCTCCGTCGTCGTCTACGCCATCAGCTTCCTGCTGACCATGGCCCTGTCCCGCTACCGCGAACTGGCCGCCGACCGGTCGGGGGCGATCCTCACCGGCCAGCCGTCGGTCCTGGCCTCCGCCCTGGTCAAGGTCACCGGGGACATCGCCCGGATCCCCACCCGGGACCTTCGGTCGACCGAGTCGTTCAACGCCTTCTACTTCACGCCGGCCGTGGCCAAGAACGGCGTGAGCATCTCCACCATCTTCTCCACCCACCCCTCCCTGGACCAGCGCCTGGCCCAGCTCGCCGCCCTCGAGGCCGAGATGGGCCGGCCCTCGTGAGCCACCGGGCCGGCGGCGGGCCCGCCTGATGGGCCTCTTCGACACGCTGCTCGGGCGGACGAAGCCGGTCCAGTCGAACCTCGACTCGCTGTTCGCCCTCCCCTCGGCGTCGATCACGCTGCAGAGCGCGGCCGGCATGACCTGTTCGGGCCACGCCGGGGTGTGCTTCAAGCCGCCGACGGGCCAGGGCTTCGCAGACATGGAGGCCGAGGTCGTCAAGTTGCTGGCCATGGACGGCGGGTCCGGACTCACCCGCTCCGAGGACTCGTTCGGCTACGTCTGGCTGGTGGTGCAGGACTCCGACATCGAGTCCCTCGTCACCCGGGTCCACCTGGTGAACTCGTCCCTGGCCGACGCCGGATGGGGTCCCCAGCTCCTGTGCACGGTCTTCGGGCTGGCCAAGCTGGAAACCGATGCCACGGCCGACACCGGAAGCGATCCGGTGGTCGATGGCGGCACCGTCGGGCCGGGCGCGGTGCTCCCTTCGACGGCCTACCTCGTCTACCTGTTCAAGCGGGGCACGTTCTACCCGTTCGTGCCGACCGGCCACGAGCAGCGCTCCACCGAGGAGGAGTTCCGGCTCCGCAGTCTGGTGGCCGACGACCTCACCGTCGAGGCCGACCTCGACCGCTGGTTCCCCCTGTGGGACCTCCCCGTCGGCTGAGCCCACCCGCCGGTGCCCCACGTCGAGCTGGTCGTCGAGCCCTGGACCCTCTCGGTGTGCCGCCTGGATCCGGCCGGACCCTGGCCCGACCCGCCGGCCGGGACCCCGCTGCACGCCGTCCTCCGCACCCCGGACGAGCTCTCGGTCGTCTGCGCCGCGGGCCACGAGCCGGCCGGGGCCCGGGTCGAGCCGGGCTGGCGGGCGCTGCGGGTGGTGGGTCCACTGGCCTTCGACCTGGTCGGCATCGTGGCGTCGCTCGCCGAACCGCTGGCCCGGGCCCGGGTCGCGGTGTTCGTCCTGTCCACCTTCGACACCGACCGGGTGCTGGTCCAGGCGGCCGCCCTGGAGACGGCCGTCGGGGCCCTCGCCGACGCGGGCCACACCCTCCGCTCCGCCGACACCTGACCAGGAATTCTTCGCGTCCGGGCGTATTCGGTCCGCACCCTTCTGAACTGGGCGAACGAGGTCGTGCGCCTTATCTATCCACAGGTTTCCCACACTCGTGCCGCCGAAATCGGGCCTGGTGAACGTTCCCTCGCGCCGGACCCGCTACACTCGTTGCTCCAGAGCAGTGGGAACAGTCCCGAGGCCGGCGATCCGTGCGGTCGCCCCCGGACCGCCCCGGCGCCGCAGACGGCGAGCTCCTGTCGCAGACCCTCGAGGAGAGTGGCACCTCACGACATCACGCGTTTTCCGGACATGAACACCCGCTAGCACACCCGGCTCTCGGAGCCAGGCCGGCCCACCCTTCCCGGTGCCCGGCTGGGGCGTGAATGCACAGATGTGGGGTCCACCCAACCAGAAGAGAGTCCGAGCCCCGGCGTCCACGGACGCGGCTCTGGCCGACCGAGGAAAGGTCACCCCTGATGCATTCCGCAACCCCCCCTGTACCTGCACGTACCCCTACCCGTCCCGCAAGGGCCCACACACTCCCCGAGCCCACCGGCTCGCACACCACCCGCTCGGTCCGCAGGCGCGCCAAACGTGCCGCAGGCCGTGTCTCCGGCCTGGCCGCCGTGGCCGCTTCGGCCACGGTCGTGGCATCCCTCCTGAGCCCGCCCCTCCCGGCATCGGCCGCCGACTACCCGACCGGGGTCGGCGTGGTCCTCAACGCGCCGATCGTCTCGGCCACCGCCACCCCGAGCGGTCACGGCTACTGGCTGGTGGGCAGCGACGGCGGGGTCTTCGCCTTCGGTGACGCCGGCTTCTTCGGATCGGTGGGCGGACTCCACCTGAACAGCCCGATCGTGGCCATGGACGCCACTCCCAGCGGCCGCGGCTACTGGGAGGTGGCCGCCGACGGTGGGGTGTTCGCCTTCGGTGACGCCGCATTCCACGGGTCGGTGGCCGGACTCCCCCTGAACAGCCCGATCGTCGGCATGGCGACGACGTCCGACGGTGGCGGCTACTGGGAGGTGGCCGCCGACGGTGGGGTGTTCGCCTTCGGCGACGCCGGCTACGAGGGCTCCGCCATCGGCATGTCGCCGGCCAGCCCCGTCGTCGGGATCGCCGCGACGGCCGACCGGAAGGGCTACTGGGAGCTCGCCGCCGACGGTGGCATCTACGCCTTCGGCGATGCCCACTTCCACGGCGCGGCCCCGGTGCGCACCAAGGCGGTCGCCATCGACTCCGCCGGCAACGGCTACCGGGTCGTCTCCAGCGACGGCAGCACCTACGCCTTCGGCGGCGCCTCCTACCGCGGCTCGCTGACCGGCCTGCCCCTGAACAAGCCCGTACTCGCCACCTCCTCGGTCAGCGGCGGGTACGTGGACGTGGCCGCCGACGGCGGGGTGTTCACCTTCGGGTCCGTCGGCTACTACGGGTCGCTGGCCAGCGCCACGCTGCTGGCACCGGCACTGCTCGCCCCGCCGACCGCCGACTACGGACTGACGGCCGGGCAGATCGCCGCGTGGGACCGGGTCAACATGTGCGAGGAGGGTGGCAACTGGCACGTCAACGGTGCCGTCTTCGCCGGCGGGCTCGGCATGAGCCGGGCGAACTGGAACCAGTTCAACACCTTCGGGTTCCCGTCGAACGCCGCGTACGCCACGCCCGACCAGCAGATCCGGGTGGCGGTGGCCTTCGCCACCCACTACTACGGCAGCCCCTTCGCGGCGCCGGACCAGCACGGCTGCACGGGCGGCTACTGAGCCTCCGGCCCGGCACCGCCCTGCGGTCCACCACGGCTCGACGGAGGACGGGGTCCCCATCGGGGTCCCATCCTCCGTCGCGTCCGGGGCACGGGGCACCCGGTGCACGGCCGACCCTCCGCCACGTACCGGGAGGCGCACCCCGGAGTCCCGAGCTACCGGTCACCGGTGGGGACCCCGCGCTCGAGATCGAGCAGGTGGTGCGTGAGCTCGTGCAGCGTGTGCCGGACGAGCCAGAGGACCGTGCGCTGCGACGGCTCGGGGTGGTTGTACACGCAGGTCCGGTCCCACTGGGCGTCGGTCAGTCCGCGGAGCACCCACACCAGGAGGTCCGCGGCGAACACGATCCCCGCGGCCACGTGCTCGGGGGACTCGTCCCGATAGCGCGCCAACCCGGCCCGCTGGTCGCGATACATGGGCGGGAAGGCCGGCTCCTCCTCGACCAGGGCGAGCAGCAGGCGCTCCCGCTGGGTGAGCAGGACGTCCCGCACGTGACATCCGTACTCGACCGGCGACCACACGTCGGGCGACGGCCGCGCCTCCAGGCGCAGTCCCCCGCCCGATCCACCGGAGAGCGTCGCCTCGTAGCGGGCGCCGAGGTCGTGGATCTCCCGCGCCGCGGCGGACGGACCGTGATCGGCGTAGGTGAACCCGCACTCGTCGCAGTGGTCCATGTCGTGAGTCTCGCACCTCGGGTCCCCCGTCGAGGGACGGTGCCGACGCACCGGCACCGCCCCGCACCGCCGGGACGGGCGCTGCCTCGGACGACGTGCGCGTCCCACCTTCCCGCCGGCGGCGGGTCCGGGAGCTATCCCAGGGATCCCGACGATCCGGGGACCACGGGATCGACGGCGATCGGGACGCAGCCGAAGAACTCCGGCCGGTTGCCGCCGGCGACACCTGCGGTGATGGCGACCGACCGGGTTCCGCCGGGAGGCGTCACCAGGAATCCCGGATAGACGGGGCACGACGTCGCCGACCCCACGGGATGGTCCCCGCCTTCGATCTCCGCCGAAGCGGTCTGTCCGGACTGCAGTGTCACGAGGGGTGCCGTCGTTCCGACGAAGACACCACCGAACATCCCGTTCATCCTCTGCTGGGCCCGCGCCACCTGCACCCCCCGGGCATCCAGTGCTGCGACACCCGGGTAGCCGACGAGGGAGCACGCCTCGTGACCGATGTTCGTGAACAGGATCGTCTGCCCGGCACTGCCACCGGCGGCTCCGCTCCTGCCTGCCGCGACGCGGAGCCGGCTCACCGGACACGTGGGCGGCCGCACGGCCACCGTCGTCGGATTCGGGGTCGGGCCGCCACGGGGAGCGGGTCCGGTGGAGGCCCTCGACGGCGCGGGCTCCGGTGGGCCGGATGCCGCGCCGGCACCGCCGCATGCGGCAAGTGCGAGGCCGACCCCCGCAGCCGCCCCGATCGACCGGAGTCGGTGACCCATCCCCCCTGGTCTACCACCGAGCGGGTCGATCCACCCGGGTCGGGGACGTCGCCTGCGATCATCTTCCCCATGACAGGTCCGATCGGTTCCGAGGCACTCCGGCCCAACCCCGCCCTCGATCGTCTCGCCCCGCTGGTCGGGGAATGGCGCACGACGGGGACGCACCCGCTGTTGCCGGGCACGACCTTCCACGGACGTACGTCCGTCGCGTGGCACGAGGGCGGCGCATTCCTGGCGATGCGCTCGGAGATCGACGAGCCAGGAATCCCCAGCGGGACAGCGATCATCGGCTCGGACGACGCAGCCGGCACCTTCACGATGCTCTATTTCGACGAACGCGGCGTCTCCCGCCGCTACACCGTGGAGCCCGCCGAGGACCACGTGACCTGGCATCGCGACGAGGCCGGATTCGCCCAGCGGATGACGATCACACCCTCTCCCGACGGCAGGCACCTCGAGGCCAGGGGAACGATGTCACGCGACGGCGGCCCGTGGGAGGCCGACCTGCAGCTGTCCTACGAACGGCTCGACACCGGATCGCCCCGCGGTACGCAGCACGGCCGAGCCGACGGCGGATGACGCCCCCGTCCCACTCCTAGTGACCTGAGTCAGAGATCCGCGCGCAGTACGTAGCCAGTGTGTCGAGAATCTCGTCGGCGCTCTTGTGCCAGACGAATGGCTTGGGTTCGTCGTTCCACTGATCGATCCAGCGGGTGATCGCCGACTCGAGTTCCTTGGTCGATCGGTGCGTTCCTCGTCGGAGCCACTTGTTGGTGAGTTCGGCGAACCAACGCTCCACCAAATTCATCCACGAGCTGTAGGTGGGTGTGAAGTGGAGATGGAATCGGGGATGGCGGAGGAGCCATTTCTTGATCTCCGGCGTCTTGTGGGTCGAGACGTTGTCGACGACGAGGTGGACATCGAGCTCGCCGGGCACACTGCGGTTGATGAGGTTCAAGAAGCGTCTGAACTCGACGGCGCGGTGCCGATCTGTCATGTCGGCGATGACGTGACCCGAGGCAACGTCGAGCGCCGCGTAGAGGTTGGTCGTGCCACCTCGGACGTAGTCATGAGTGCGTCGTTCAGGGAGGCCTGGACGAAGGGGAAGAACTGGAGCAGTCCGGTCGAGCGCCTGGATCTGGGTCTTCTCATCGACGCAAAGCACCAGCGCACCGTCGGGAGGATTGATGTAGAGCCCCACCACATCGCGTACCTTCTCGACGAACAGGGGGTCCGGGCTGAGTTTGAAGGTGTCGACCAAGTGCGGTTTCAGGCCAAAGGCCCTCCAGATTCGGGAGACGGCCGACTGACTCATCCCCGTGGCCTTGGCCATCGAGCGCGTTGACCAGTGGGTCGCGTCCGTCGGCGTCTCTTCGAGGGTCTTAACCACGACGGCCTCGACCGCATCGTCGCCGATCTGGCGCGGAGCTCCGGGACGGGGTTCGTCGTGGAGACCATCGAGCCGCAACGCCACGAACCTCGATCGCCACTTCGACACCGTGCCGAAGCCGATGCCCAACTTCTTGGCCACCGCGGTGTTGCTGTCGCCGGTCGCACACGCCAACACAATGCGGCATCGGAGGGCGAGTGCCTGAGCGCTCGTTGGTCGCCGTGCCCACCGCTCGAGCACGGTCCGCTCGTCGTCGGTCAACTCCAACGGCTCAAGAATCGGACTTGGCATCGCGCCTCCCATCGTCGCTTACGACGACAAGAAACGCGAAAGCGGAAGCAGAAATTCCTAACTCACCAACTATTTATGACTCAGGTCACTAG